>Ga0209092_10000110_pt1 | contig 72303 bp, 56 predicted proteins | sample FraStrMetagenome_FD_187446 | JGI IMG/M metagenome (GOLD analysis project Ga0209092, IMG submission 187446) | Marine eukaryotic phytoplankton communities from Arctic Ocean - Fram Strait ARC3M Metagenome (SPAdes) (version 2) | ecosystem: Environmental > Aquatic > Marine > Oceanic | place: Fram... | reverse complement strand
TAAATAAAAAAATAAATAAACAAAATACTCTATGATCAGACGTTATGCCAGTATTAAAGGTGCATATCCTGCTTTGAAAACATTTGTTCGGACCAAAAATATTGTCAATGCTCCATCTATTAATGTACTATCTCTGTTAGTATGTGATCGTGTTTTCGGATTATTTGGAAGAAATTAAGTCACTAAATTCATCAGTCCTAAGCTTTGGAGATCATTATTAAACTTCCAATTGTTCGTGTTTTCATTCGCATCATCCATGAGTATGATTTGATTTCCTTTGCGAAGATAATTCTTTATATCTCCCATAATAGCATTAAATACTTCTTTTCTTTGTTGATCCATTCTAAATTCTTCCTCAGGGATCGCATGCATAATATTTGCTTCATCTAATGCATTGTTTTCATTTTGATGTTTAAATTGTCTTTTCAACCATAGCCATTGTTCAGTCCATGCCAATGATGTGTCTACAGGTTTTTTTTTGCTCTTGTTAAATCATTGCCCCTAAAACAGATCCAATTTTACATGTCTGCGCTCTTTCGCCCCTTTTCGGAATATGTACCTGTTGATTTATTGGATGCAATGGATACTACACCACCATTTTGTCTGGTATCTCCTTGTCCAAATCCCTGTGTTTTTTTGTTTACATTGCTATCCAGAGTATGCATATCTACTAATGGTGGGAAGTATTGGTGGGCATACGTATTGTGTACATTTCATCTACTCTCTGATAATGCTAGGAAATCCACTTGATGTTCTCTTAGACTTTCAAGCTCACCTCGAAGTTGTTGGAACTTAGTATGCAGTTTGATTCCATTTGGGTTTCGGAGCAAAATCTTGCTGCAGGATGATGCTTCTTTTTTGTATTTTCTCCAATCAATATGTTTGTTTGAAATTATATGTCGTGAATAATTATCAAATTACTCTATAAGACATGTTACATAATATTTTTTTAGTGCCATCCTTAGCTTGCTTGGCGTTCCAGTTCTGCCAGGCTCAATATTCTGATCACTTCGACGAAACGAAAACCACATTCCAACTCCTTTTGTGAAAAACAATTGACTACGACCCATGAAAGCCTGCCACTTCCTCCTTTGAATGCCTGTCGAATCTTGTCAAATATTATCCCCGTCGAGTTGGCCTTTCCAATCGAGTCGAGGTGATAACCTCTGTTTTTTCGACCTTGCCTCTGTGTGAGCTGGATGCAAAAGATCTATAGTGAAATAATTATGAGCTTATTCTATCATTAGATTAAGTTCGCAAAACGAAATTTTGCATTTATAATAACTCAAAAATTGAATGAGCTTTCAAACGGATTCAAAAGCAAACTCCAACGCATTGATTGTTCTATCTGATTGAATTGCATAACTCACAATCCAGAATGGCAAATAAAACCAAATTTTTCGATTTACATCTATGTTCACTTGATCAACAGTGATTGCAACTGATCAATTGACTTAGATCATATAGCCAGTTTATATAGATAGAGATAAAAATAAAATAAAAGAGAGATAGCAAGAATTAGACGAGGTTCGAGTTGCTATAAAAACTCTCCCGAACATAAAGAAATTGTGACCAAAATTTGTAATGATCCCAAAGTCCCTTATGTCAATCTGAAGCAGTATTTACGGAACTATAAAATCGTAAGGCCATAACAGCGAAAATTGTACTATAGTCTACGTAAGTCTACGAAAAATAGAAGTTTTTGAGGGAACATCAAATGGCGGAAAATTTACCGAAAGGTGAAAATTGGACGCGGAAGGACATGGAGGATAAGAAAGACGATTCGAATCACTTCCAAAAAATGGAAGTTGATGGAAAAAGCGAAGAAGATAAATTAGGAGAGATTATCAAAAACAATGATGACGATTTAGAATGGGAAGACAAGAGTTTGAGTGAAGATATGAGTTTAGAACAGAATTCGGATCAAAGTTATGAAGAAGAAAAAACTACATTAGTAGAAAAGAGCATAGTAAGTATCCCTGTTTTGGAAGGCGCGAAGAGGAGAAAAACGGAAATGGGTACCGTGACTGCAACGTCGAGTGAGAGTAAAAAAGTTGAAGATGGTGAAAAAAACTCTAGGAAAACAGAAACATACAATGTAATTGAAAATCAGTCAAACAAAATTAAATTTCGTAAGGAAAATGTCCGAATTCAAAGATAATGAAGAAGAACAAAACCCAGAGGATCGAGACATTGCAATTAGCGATATGGAAAGGAAATTGAGAGTAACAAAAGAGACCGAAGATGTACAAACCAATAATCAAAATAAATAAACGTTATTCCAGATTCTCCAGAACTGGTGGGAGTATAAAGGAGCAGAACCGAACCAATCGGAATCACAAAGATGGCGTTGACAAAGGAAGTTATGAAGATTAGAGATGAAATGAAATATGGAGTTTGCGAAATGAAACAGGAAAATGCCACTGAAAATTGGAATGACCAAGAACTAAGCTTATTGAAAGTAGAAACTGAGGGGTGGCTATTAACAGTAGATGACTGGGAAATGAAATAGATTGAGAAATTCCATAAAGAAAATGAGTAAGTTATGCCAAATGAAAAAGAAAAAATCAGATCAATAGTAAAAAGGAACGTATTGCTTAGTAGCATCAAACATGAAGCGGAACAAGCAAGAAAAAAATTGTATTTGGGTGGTAAGACAAATGAATTAGATTTGAGTCATATCAATCATACATTGCATGGTTTCAAACACATGATGAAAGATATTTAGTGGACTGAAATATAAAGAAAAAATGATGAAGAACTAGCAGAATTATTCATGGACATGATGGTACGACCCTGCAAAATTAGTATAAAGGAGGGGAACAAGGTACAACATCATGCAAATAGAATACTAGCACCGGAAGTAATCAATGCCATAAATATGAGAGATCATTCAGGACCAGTTGTGAAAAAGAAAGCATTTTTTTCGGAAGTCGTACTACACAAAAATCCCTAACATGCCAAAACCTACGTAAATCTATGCAAATTTAAAAAAATTCAGTCAAACAGCCAATGACTAAAACATCAACAAATCAACCAATCATAGACTGATATCAACAAAAGCTACCTTCAAACGTCAACAAATCTATACCTTCAAGTAAAATGGGTAAAGATACAAAGAAAATGAAGCGGAAATCGAAGACGAAAGTCAATAAATCCACCAAACCAAGAGCGAAACTGGCCAAATCAACAAATTTGATGGAGAACAGTGGCACGCCGGAAATAAAAAATGAAGATCAACATCAAAATGAGATCCACCCAACAAATGAAAATGAACCGGATATTATCTCTCTCAAACTACTTAGGAGAGAAATTAAGGTGAAACATCTACAGCTAGCTGATGAAGTAATAAAAAAACTCAGAGACTTCTTAACAGAAAGAGAAAGTCTGGCTCTCAAGAAGAAATTGATCAAGAAGAGATCAAATTGAATGAGGCAAAAGCAGAGCAAGAGGAAGCTTCCACTTGGATACACCCCAGAGCAGCATTGGATCAATTATTCAATAACTTAGAGCAATAGATTCAGAGTAAAGATGACAAAAATGTCATCCAAATCACAGAAAAATTAGTCTCTGATGCAGAAGAATCGCTCCAAATGATTGAAGACAACTTGGAAGAGGCAATGTTATTTAAATTCATTGATGAAAATCAGAGCTTAGAGAAACCTTCAAAAAATGACCTAGACTCAGATTCTGAAAATGAAAAGATGAGCACATTGTCACCCATCCAACATCAAAATCACATGGATAATGAAAATCAAGAAACCAATTTGTTATTTGCAAACAAAATTAATTATCTAGAACAAGAATTCAAAAAAGAAAATGCCATCGCAAGCGATAATACTGACTTGGAAATAGACCAATATTCCAAATCCATTTCGAAAAGTAACGTCAACAAAAATACCAACTACATCACCCCAATTAAAGCAGCGAAGAATTTCGACAAAATAGAACTGAATGAAGGTGAAATGACACCTAAATCAGTTTCCAAACAGACTTCAATCAACATGGTACAAGAAAGATCAAAAAGTGCCCTTCAAATTCTATCTCCAAAAGAAAAATTGGCAAAAATTCGAAACCAAGCAAAGAACAATGCAATTGCGGCAAAAAACAAAATCAAAGCAATGAGCGAACAAGATAAAGATTTAGCTTCTTTAAATGTTACTAGTCTGAATGTACCTCCCAAAGTGAAAGATAACAACGATGTAAAGAAATCCAAAATCAAAGAAACAAAAAAAGAATCAAAAAAGAAGAAACCAAAAGTGAAAGATAGTAGAAATAATCAAGAAAAGAACAATCATAAAAAGAGGAAAATCATTTTACAAAGAAGAAAGCGATGAAGAAAATGACAATGGCAAAGGATTTGACTCCGAATACAGCGAAGATGAAGCATCAACTTCTAGTGATATTGAAGTAGTAGCAAAAAAAGTCACAACAAAATCCAAGTAAAAAAAGTCAAACGAAGATCAACCTTACCAGAAACTACTACAGTACCTACTTTTCAGTCAAATTGAAAGTTGAGAAAGGCAATGTCCCTACCAAATAATTGAATAAGGCCATCAAATCCTTTCTAGTACAACTCCAACTCATAGACTCCTCTTATGACTATGAATCTGAGATTCCCACAGAAGCGATCATTAAATCAAAAAATATCCCGAATGAATTTAGCAAGATGAAAGGTGTTTCAGTAATGTCAACACCACACCTAATGGCGGTCACTAATGTTTTCAAATGTGGATCGGACATGATGACCCTGCAGCTAATCTTCTAGTCAACATGAAATAGTGGTCATCTGAAAATGATACGCATATGCATAAAAAGCTATGACAATAAAAAATCACATCCAAAGACTATTGGCTACTATGGTCAACAGAACGTATGGATGGAGAATTTTTAAAGGAAGAGACAATCAACATCATTAAAAATATTGTGAATAAAAACTTCAGTTTTTGTTTTAACTTTGGTGCAGTTCGAAAGGATCAAAAATTCTTTGTAAACTCCAATGCTTCCAAATGGAATATGGCTATGATTATTGGGGCAGAACGAGAAGAAAAAGAAGAGATTTATTCGATATTAGGAAGAAATATCAGTACTTCAAATACCATCAAAATCCTAGGGACTGAAATGAGAATGATACCAATGATGAATAATGACTTACCATCCCATACTAAAAGGAAGATTTCCAGAATGATCCTGATCCATAAGCAAGAGCAACTTCTCTCCACCCTGATCACCAAACCCTGTGTATACTTGACAGAGATTGCTTACTATAATATCAACCTCAAGACAACCCTAAGGGAGATCATTATGAACCTAGAAACCCTCAGAGCATTTGATGATAAAGGAAAATCATTTAAGATGTTTCAAAATGTTGATTATAGTTCGTGATATGGCTGTTATATTCTTACCTTTCCCAATCACCTAGAGAAAGAAGCAGTTGATTTCATTGCCCAATTACTAGCGCATCTACAATATGTCTACGGAGAAGAGGTGCTTTTTATGCTCACAGCCGAAGGAGCAGTAAAAGCACAGCAATCCCTATGGGATGAGGAAAACCTATGCGCTACATCGAATTTGGATATTGTATTAGATGCAATAGACCTTGAATCAACCAATAAATCATGGCTTCCAACACTCCAAGACGGTATTCTCGAATTTAACACCTCACAAATCGAAATGCAGAATAAAGTACATGAAAGTGCAACGGATACAGATTCTATATCTACATTTGCCCCTAAGAACCAAAAAGTGATTAAAGCTGACTCTAAAAAGGAAGAGAACAAAAACTCCCAACATAATGCTGAAATGAGAATCACGATTGACAGGAATGAAACTCCAGACTGTTACGAAGATCTGTAGAGTTCTAGGGAAATGATCGTAGAAAAAAATGGGTTCTCACGTGCAAGGCATATCCGGTGCAAAGTTGGAATGTGACGTATTATTCGCGTGTATTTTTCATTTGTAGACGTATCGCAGACACCGCCGTCAGAGGGTTCTGGCAGCACGTCGTAAAATAATAAATGCAAATTTTCCAAAAATAAACTCCCAACTTAATGCTAGTGAAGAAGCGAAAATAACAAAGAAATTGAAGATGATAGGGAAGATGATAATGAAGACGATAGTGAAGACGATAGTGAAGACAAGAGTGAAGATGAGATCTCCGGAGAAAGTAATACAAGTAATGAACCAAAATTAAATGAAGTGATGATGAAACATCAACTAACGAAGAAGAAATTGAAAAGAACGGCTATGATGACAGTAACAATGTATGTGACACCGCCAGTGTCGCCTCGACTGAAATTGAGAGTGAAGATCAAAAGGATAGGACACATGATGATCAAGACACGATGAAAACCTCCAGGTCTGCCGTGAGCAACCTGGAGGGAGCCCTGTAACACCAGAGAAAGTCGTGGTTGAAAAATGTCTGTAAAGTTCATCCACCAGTGGGATTAAATGGGGATCAGGCAAGTATATGTTATATGTCTTAATTAATACTAAATAACAACAAAAAACACGTCATTGGACAAATTAGTTACATCTTCACGAAGAAAAGTCATTCATCAGCGAGAAACCTACCTAATTAAATCTTATGAAGAACCGCCAACTGCAATAAAAACATCAATCAAATCGAACAAGAAATTTTAATGCATAAACCTTTGGCGATCACTTAGTTGAGAAAGAGGAAGGAATCATCAGGATAGCAAGCCAAAACATCAATTGCATTGGGTGTAATCAAGATCACAATCAGAAAAAGTGTTCCGATGGAATAGGTGTAGACCCTAGCCATCTCAAATCTGACAACAGCTTCAGGATCCTCCGCAATGAAATTAAGTATGAGGACGTCTTTGGATTGGCTGAAGCCAACGTCCATTGGTATCGTCTGTACAATCATGAATCTTTATACTCAAGATTTACATGAGCTGTACAATCCCTACTATGTATATTGTATAGTTTTCATGTAAAATAAAAATTTGTTTATTATTATTTATACTCAAGATTTAAGCTCTGGTGGAAATACTTTAAAATTTCAACCGCACATAACAAGCACGAGGATCTGGAAAAACACAACAGAGTGGAACATGTATGGTCTCTGTGGGACAAGCTGCATACAGATTTTTTGCTAAAGGCAAGGATTCCACAGGCCTAGGTCAATGTTGCTGAATTGAATTTTGTGGTAAAGAAGATAGATTGACCCAAGTATACACAACATACAGGCCAGGTTGTAAACCCTCATCTTGTTACTCAGTGCATATGAATCAGCTGCAAGCTTTGCTTTGGCAGCCGTCTTCCTTGTGAGGAGGAAGGCTTTGATGATTTTGTTTTAATTTGATTTAATGTCATCTATGAGTTGCTACATGTGTACTCATATCTAAGTATTAAATCCAAAGCTAGCTTTTCAATTTAACTATTAAAGTTGCAGCTATGCTTTTAATTAGACGATAACATCTAAGCGTAGACTAATTTATCTGGATTGTAAACTGTATATTGCACTTGGAACCATCTCTGGCAATTTTTTAAATGCGCTCCTTGTTTTCAATTCCCCTTCTATTTCATTTATATTCTTCGTTTTAACTTTTCCTTTATGGAATCTAAATGCTAAGTAATACCACAAAGATTTTTCAATGGCATTCTTTCCTCTGCTAACATGGAGATATAAACTATGTTTTTGACCATTTTTTGAGCATGTTGTCATAACGTTAGTTTTGTTCTTTCTCTGCTTCATTAACTCCATGTTCTGTCTCTCATCAACAAAGTAATCTCCAAATGTTTCAACCTTAATATTTCCAGTAAGGATTCTTTCGAATAACATACTATATGTATAATAATAAAATCCTAAAACAGACAAAATGTTGCACATCCAGTTCGACTGCTGAGGGTCACCTTTGACATGTGCGATGGAGAATCCTTTTACACAGCAGGCTTTACACTAACAATTCAAAAATATTCAAGATTCACTTTTTATGCTTATGACACGATTTCCGAGGAAAGCATACATCGATCTTTCACAAAGAGATGTCAAATTATTCAGCACTGCAAATGCAATTCTTCCATTGACTCATGTTGACTATATTTTAATGCAGAAATATTCAAGTAGTAATGAACAAACTAGCTTTGTTCTACGGTTTATATTTTCATAATTAAATAATTAAATCTGGATGTAATAGAGGGAACGTGCATCTTCTCTTTCTGATAGAAAATGGAACGCTTAATCTACTTTGATAGTGCCAAACATTTTTCTGATTACCGCAAAGCATGCAACTGAGCCGACCATTCCTGTGATAAGGAACATGCTCAAAGAGATAAGGAACATGTATCCAAAGTAAAGCAAGTAGCTGATGAAAAAAAGAGAAGAAAGAAAAATGTGAGACCCTTCCTAGATCAAACACCCTTTGATTTTTGGATTTTTATTATTGCGTACTCACGTCATGAAAATTTTGGATGATTCTAATTGCCTGAACCATAGACAAGCGAATCCAAAAACATAAAATCCAACAGAACCAGATGTAATGAATGAGAACCACCACCAACGATGATTTTCAGCACAAAGCTGGTAGTAGCAAAGTAAGACAGTGATTTCAGCACATGTAACGAGTATAATCACATAAACTAGAAGAGTGAAACCAAAAATGTAGTAATATTGGTCCATCCATAGACTAGTCATAATGAAAAAAATTTCAACGTAAGCACCTGCAAATGGTAGCATTCCTGCGCAGTACATCATAATCTCGGGTTTCAAGAAAATTGAAGATTCAGGGATAACTCTGGCAATGGTAGATGTCTTGGTAGGGAATACGATAGCATCTTTCTTGTATCCAAAGTATGATCCCACGAACACAAGAGGAATAGAAACGAAACACCACATAGAGGCTAGGATAAGAATATCGAGGAAGGGTACACTTCCAGAAGAATGGTAGAAAGAGAGGAAAATGTTGAAGACAAGAAATAGACTGAAAGAGACTCCAGGGAAGAAAAGAGCAGTGAGAAGTGTGCACATTTGCCAATGACGGCCACGGAAGCATTTGTACATTCGGCTTGACATGTATCCACCGAAGATACCGCAGAGCATGTAGAATACCAAAGTCATGGTCATTAGACTGCCTCTACGGGCAGGAGACAAGAAGCCTACAGCAGAAAAGATGATAGAAAAGAATGCAGTGATTGCAAGTTGCAGACCGCTCCCCAGAAATACACAGTAAATCATAGGATATTGGGTAGGAGGACGGAAGACGTCAGCATGTACAAGCTTCCAACCTGTTTCATCAATATCTTCATCTTTCTCTTCGTCAGTAAGCACGGCGTTGTAAGCAGCAATATCGTTTCTTAAACTGCGAAGCAATAAGTTCGCAACAAGGAGACTAAGGAAGAGCACAACAAGGATGGAATTAGTGATTGAATACCAATGAACCTTCGCTGGAACCATGTTATCTTCTGTGAGGTAAACATCCCATCGCGAAGCCCACTCGACTGAGCTTGGATTCCATAAAACATCGTAAGTGAAAAGGATTGGAGTACCTTCCTCTACAATTTGAGGACCGAATGCATGTTCAGAGGGTACATGTACTCCAGTGTTAGGACAAGTGGCAAGAGGCTTCCTGTGACCTTCCGGGGATTTTCCGTCCCACTGGAAATTGTTTGCAAATCCATGTTGAATACTAACAGGCTCTACAGAGAATCCAACAACACGATACTTATCATCCAGACCTTCAACTTGGTGGTAATCAATGTGAATATTCACGTGATTGAAAATGAAATAATTTTTGGATGCAATATCTACGAGACCAATGGGAAAACCACCAGCATAATGCTTGAGCTTATAACCTTTGTCAGAAAGTCCTAGTGCTGCAGAAGGAAGATTATCAATGATCCAGTTATTATGATAACCGTACTTGATGTGCATTTTGAGATTTTTCACAGAATCTACATCTGGTACTATTTGGCACAATAAATCGCAATACACCTCACGAAGCATATTGATAGTGTACGGGGATGTTTGAATTTTATTTCCTGTTAAAAATTCTCCTAGATTTTCTGACATCATTTTAGGTCCTCCTTCTGGCTGACAGAAAGGAAGACGATAATAATCCTTCGGAATTTGTGTATGAATGCTGGTCATGGAGTTTACTTTCATTACAACCTTTGCAAAACAAATTAGTTACAAATTCTGCATTTGAGTATTTTCGAAAGATCATAACATGATTCTTGGAAAGACTGATTTCACTTACCTCTGCATTTGGAGAGAAGGTTTGAGGTTGAACACCTGGCATGTAAAATGCGTTACCACTTGATAAAGTGGCAACCGCTACTGTGAGCGCGATTTTGAACGCCTTTGAGAAGATCATTCTAGATTTTGACTCAATTTTTAGGAACGATAGTCAATCAAACTTTCACTGTGAATGTGAAGCACTATAGCGACAATCAAGTTTGTGTTAGCGCCTTGTTAGGAACGGTGAATAAGCGATCGCTAATCTTTTTTATAGGATTAAATGTGCATCTAGAGAGGATTATCCAACATGGATATTGTACACTGACTATATGAAGCAGTAGAAACAGATATGATGCTCGTTTCTTCTGTTAATCGTACTTTGAGAGTAGTATGTTCCACGAATTTACAGCAATTCATTTATTTAATTAAAATATTCCTATTTGAGTACACAGTGCTGTAAATAGCAAAAAAACATAACTTTGCTTACAAACTATCAAGATGCCATGTAGGCTTACATACATCGAACATTTAGTTATGTAGTTGAGATGACGAGTCATCGTAGTACAAAGGACATATTAATTATGTATACCACATTTTGCCTTCATAAATCTTTATCATTCCCGAAAAACAATTTTGTTTCAAAAAATATTCAGTCATCCAGAGCAATTGATACTGAAATGACGTGAAACACAACATTTTGAGAGAGTCATAAATGAAGGTGATAATAGACAATGACCAACTCTTACATATCTCAAAACTCAATAATCATCCATCACAAAACGAGCACACATCAACATGCAAATAAATCCAGTCAGTATACAATGCATATTTCAACATTAGACGGATTCGAATGCTAAGTGACTACTGTCATGCCGCAAAATATTAGCATGTAGATGCATAGATTTTGATTCACCAAATTATTATCAAAACCAACTACACTTCCGAACGATTTCATCCCTTGTTGAATTAAATGAATACTTTCGCAAATTTATTTATGGATCTTTATTAATATCAACAAAATTGAAACATTATTTCAGATCAAAAGAATTCTGCTTGTTCTTCTTTATTCAATCTATTCAATCCAAATACTGGGGGCATTCGAATATCAATAATGCATGCCGACCGTGTAATCAACTCTCAAACATAATGCTTCGGTACTATTTTTGAAGTTTTATGGTATCTCTCAAGAAATGAAGTCAAAATATACAAATGAAAATCGAAAAATTAACGTAATCATTTTGTGCATTCATTAGTTATTTTGAAGAACGTGAATTCATTTCCTTGCAAATCTTTTGAACAAATTTATCTTTCTTTTTCATTTTACCAATGTGACGTTCTGTATCACTAAATCATTATTGTACATCTATCTAGTGTTTGTACGAAAAAGTTCAACATACCTTCCTTCCACAAGTTCATTGGAATGATTACCATGATGGAAATGTTGAAGACTTAGCATATCCTTCGTTTCTATGGAGTTTCTCAAGAGTTTACAATAGCATGTATATGTATGCTGAGCAGCATCAAATATTGTGGAATATTATGGTATGGTTCATTGACCAAAATCAAATACCTATATCTTGATTTTGAACATTTATTTTACAAACCTAAAAAAACACTTGCAACGTAATTCGTCTCAAAACAAAACAAAAAGTGATCGATTTCACCCACAGATGAAGCTATAATGTGACGACAAAAATAATTGATTCCATAATAGGATTCATAAAATCTGTGGATTCTTAAGTATGTAATTGTCAAAATAAGGAATTTAAAACGTATCATCCTTTAGCTCTAGAGAAAGAATTCAGCAAAATAATGAAAGAAACTTCTTGCGAACAATACTACACAATGGTGAGACCGAGCAACGTTTGATGAAAAACTCATTAAGCTTGTTTACAAAAACATCAGAAAAAAGGTTAATTAGTAATCCTTTTGTTTTTCTTTGAGAAGAATGTTACATCATTTACACTGCTGATGAGTGAGCGAAATCAAATAGCAGTATCTAAAGGAAAATGTTAGAGATTCTCAAGGAGAATATCTCAGATATTTTGTGGAGACGTCCAAGCTTTCAAGAACCAGCAGCAGACGCCCCTTCATTCTTATATCAAGTTTGTATTTGTCTGCGATATACAGTAGAACCAATAACACATCAGATGGCGTGGATACAAATAAATTTACATGTTCATCACTTGAGGATTAGGAGCTTACTTCACTGCATAAATGATGTGTCTACTGTACTTTAATTTTAATTATGAAATCTCTCTCTCACGAGATTCATAAATACTTTCATATTAAGGGGAAAGCAGTTTTGTGCTCAAATTCTGCAACGATTATTAAAAAGGGAAAATTGCTTTAAATTGAAACTTATAAAAACATTTAACAGTTGGGATCTCAATGAGAATAACTGACGTATTGTGATAGTGAATAAATAATCGACATGTAATAGATTTATGATAAGAAATCCTTGGTACCTGCGCTTGTCCTGTCCAAGAAGGATTTTCCTACTTGCTTTTGAAGCCTGGCAACTGTTGCAGGGTCGTGTTCTAAAATCATGCTGTTTGCACCCACGGAGCTTAGAGTATCAAAATATTGTGTCAACAACAAAATATCCATGACATCTTTGGGAGTTGCGCCATCTACGTTTTCACTAAACTCACTAACAGAAGTTTGCAAACCCGACACAATTGCTTTTCGCTGCCGAGCTACTCCGAGACCGGACAAATATCTTGCTTCGGCCTCAGCTTCGGCAGCCTTCACTTGTTTTATTTTATCAGCCTCTGCCTTGTGCCTTGCTGCCTCTTTCAGACGTTTGGATGCATTGATCTCATTCATACTAGCTTTTACTTTGTGGTCTGGAGCAAGGTCAGTTACAAGTGCCTCCATAATCTGGTATCCGTATTGTTGCATTACAGATTCAAGCTTGTCTTTCACAGCGGAAGCGATATCTGCTTTTGAGGCGAACGTTTCATCAAGTTCCATACGAGGAACAGTACTACGAACAACGTCAAAAACGTAACTTTGAATTTGACCACGAGGATCAGACAATCGGTAGTAGGCGTTGTATGCTTCCTCTTCTAGCACACGGTATTGAACTGATACTTGAACCTGTACAAACACATTGTCTTTCGTTTTCGTTTCACAGACTACATCTAGTTGCTGAATTCTGAGAGAAAGTCTACCACTAACTCCTTGTAGGGGCCAAAAAACAAAATGTAAACCAGCATCAAGAAGCCGTTTGTACTAAAGCCGTTTTCACGAGCAAGAAATTTGATAATTGAGGTTGAGGCACATGCTATTTTGAAATGAAGTCACCATAACACAAGATGCAATATTCGTGTCAAATTCAACTCTTCGTAGACTTACCTGACCCAAATCTTCAACTACTCCAACTTCCTTTGTTCTAATGCAGATTATACAAGGTAAACACATGGCGATGAGATATGCTGCTCAGTACTTTTGATTTGGAATGCAAGGTGATCAATTCAAAGTCTCTTTTGAATTCAATAACAGTTGAAGGGTCTGCAAATTACAAATTTACCGCGCATGTCAGAAACGATACATTCCGCCGTATCTATCGTATCCAAAAAGATGCTTAAATAACATTCATCGTACGATTTTGATATATCTTATCAACTCAATTCTGCTGTATGAAGAATTTAGGAATTCCTCTAAATAATATACAGGCATTCATTTCAAAATCCGAACACAACAATAGCACAAGTTAGATTCACATACTTATTTGTACAGAATATATTTCGGTCGTGAAGAAGGAATTCAAATCTTGTTTCAATTACTTAGATATTTTTTTTGATGGTACCGTATTCCGGGGAATGAATCAGCGTAAGATGATTGAATCAGATGTAGTGAATTAATTATTCGTAAGTTGCCCTAGAGGTGCCGTATATACGATTATATTGAAATGTTTTTTGTAGAAATGAAAGATTAATTCTTGTAGAAATGTATTATGTATGTCGTTCCTTAGATCTTGTTTGAGGTAATATTCATATTCAACTTACGCGGCTTTTCATTTAATTAGACGATATATTCAAGCGAATCAACAGCACGCATCCGTGAGTTTTTTTGTATGAGAAGAAAGATTACTAAATTTCAAGAGATACCTTTGCTTAACAGTAGGAAGTATAACAGCAGCATTCTATTTCGATTGAGTCAAACCGTATTCACCTCTAGTATTCCTCTTCCATTGTTATCAACTCTATCTTTCATTACTAATAACCGAAATTTAAATACTTGAAAGATGTGCATCCCGGTGAGTTGATTTATAAATTTGATTTGATGATTGACACTGATGAGTGCTTTTTATTTTGAAAATTTTACATTTCTATTCCCAATTAACATTCTTTCGTTCCGACTTTTTGACGCGTTTAGTGCTTGTTTACAGTTTCAACTTCTGAGGCAGGTGTCATTGAACGATTTGGAAAATACGATCGAACTGTTCAAGCAGGTCTCAATTGCATAGTCTTCCCGTATGAATCTTTAGTAGGCCGTGTTTCTTTTCGTGTGCAACAAATTGATGTTCGTGTTGAAACGAAAACTCTCGACAATGTTTTCATCACCGCTACTGTATCAGTACAATACCAAGTTGTTCGTGAAAACGTCTTTGATGCATTCTATTCTTTGACAAATCCTCGTATGCAGATTACAGCACACATCTACGACGTGCTCAGAGCAGAACTTCCAACATTAGAACTTGATTCTGTATTTGAAGCAAAAGAAGAACTCGCCTTAGCAGTAAAGAATGCCTTGAGTGAGGTCATGTCTCGTTATGGGTACCAAATTCTTCAAGCTCTTATCACTGATTTAGATCCCGATCAAAGGGTAAAGAATGCCATGAATGAAATCAATAGTTCTAAACGATTGAAGTATGCTGTAGCTGAGCAAGCTGAAGGAGCTAAGATTTTGCAAGTGAAAGCTGCAGAAGCAGAAGCTGAAGCTAAGTACTTGAGTGGAGTTGGTGTTGCGAAGCAAAGAAAAGCTATAGTTGACGGTCTTCGATCTTCTATTGTAGACTTCAATGATGGTGTTAAAGGAACCAACTCGAAAGATATCATGGATCTTCTTTTATTGACCCAGTATTTCGATATGGTTCGAGACGTAGGATCCGCAAGAAACTGTAAAACAACTTTTGTCCCTACCGCCAAATCTTCTGGAGATGAAATGAGAAATTCTCTTTTGATTGCTGATTCAGCAAAATAAGATTGTAGGGGCCACACAATCTGCTGTATTTATTGAATTTGAATAAAGTAAATGTAATACCTAATTTTCTATGTTTCAGTTTTCATTTAATTTAAATAGGTGGTGTTAAACCTACAACCTCATTACTTCGTTTCAAACATAAATATATTTTGTTGTCATCACAAAATGAAGTTTATTATGAGAAACAATCCAAAGGTACATTGACAATTAGTTCACATTAGATTAACTCTAAAGCTTTATCTATCTTTTGTGGTGTAGCAGTTGCTCCTTCGGATATTTCTTGGTATCGCTTCAAAGCAACAGCTTTACCCACTCCACAATATTCTGGTAAATTTGTATTCAAATTATATGGGTTCCAAGCAATTCTCATCCGTTCTACAAAACCATCAGCTAATTCTATTAGCAAACCAAGAGATTTTTTCCCTAGAACTGGTCGAAATATTGGTCTTATTGGGGCACAGATCGATTTTTTTCGGATAGGGTCTTTTGAATAGAGAAATGAAAGTCGCCTGTTAGTAGCTTCTTTATTATTGATAGAAGATCGAACAGTTTGCTGTGATTCTACTGTTCTTTTTTGTTTGCTTATAGATGCTTTATCTATAAAAGCGCCAGCTCTTTGCCTACGTTTCATATCGTGTGTATATTGGCACATATCCCTCTTGTAAACATCCATTTCCTTCATATATAGCTGTTTCAAGTACTTCAACGTTTCCCTTATCATTTCACTTCGTATTTCATGTGTTGTTGTGCACCGCACTTTTAGGATGTCAAAGTCATTTTCGTCAAGTAAACCCCTAATAATACTTTGTTTCCTGCTTATTTTTTTCCTCGGCAGTAATCTTATATTCATTGCTTTTCTCCCTCTATTCGATGCATCAATTATTTCATTTTCAGCCATAGCATTTTCTTTATCATAATTATATATTTTATCAACTTCATTGATTAATCTTTTTTCCTGTTCCTTTTGCCACTGCAGATCAATGAGCATTAATTGTGCATCGATCATCTTTAGTTTTGTTCTCCAAAGCCTCTGAACAATAATAACTTTTTGCTTGTATGATCGCCATCGTTTTCCTCTAGTCAAAATACCCAAAAAAGCACCAGTTCCTTTAAGCCCATGAAGAAAGTCTTGCAAAACATCAGCTGCTCGATTCCTTCTTCTATCTCTCCATATTCTAATTTTAAGTACAAACACTGCTCCAAGTATCCTTATGGCACCTCTGACACGTTTACGATAACATTTGAAGCAATAATATCTCAATTTTCTTGTTATTAGACCAGCAGCTAGATCGCATACAGAATGCCTCCGTATTCTATTTCTTCTATTGATTATTTGTCGTTTTATTCTGTTTAATCTTGATCCCAAAATAACCAAAAGCATTAGATTTAGAGTCAATTTCGATTGATGCTTTTGTGCTAATGCCATTTTCTTATATCGTGATTGCCGCAACTCGCACGTGTTCTCTTGAATATGATTAATTCTTTTTATTTCAAGATCTTCCCTTCTTTTTTTATTTCCAATAGCTCTTTGTTCCCGCTTTTTCTTATTTTTACGACGTCTTTCTTCTCTTTTCTTCATGTTTGTTGCGACTGTATTTGATAAAGAATCTTGTCCTTGTAGAGCTTTTGTCTTTTTTTTTCCTTTTCTTCTCTTTCGTGACGGAAAAGTCTTCGTCTTTGTTTTTAATTTTGGGTCGTTAGTATCATTGTCATGCTGATTTTGCAATAAGTTTCTTTGTGATTCAGTGAGAAAATTTATTTTACTTTTTACTCGTTCTCCTGGATTTGAAATGCGGGGTGGTGTCTGATTGTCTTCGTTCATTATCATATTTATTGAGTGAAGTACCTTTGGAGCTGATTTAATTCTTCGAAATAATTTTGTTCTATCCCTTTTATGAATCATTGATTGAGTTTTTTCCCTTTTACTAAGAGCAGGTGACTTCTTGGAATATGGAGATGAGTGGTCGTAACTTGTATTATTATCTTGCTCTAGTACCAATTCATGGGATTGGGATATTTGCCTTCTCATGAATGATTTTCTTTCAGTGCATTCTTTTAGGGCATGTTCAATCTCTTTGACATCTTCAGCAAATTTCTTTTTGATTGCTGACAAACTGCTGAAATCTTCAAATCGATTTTCTGATTCGTTTACATTCGCTACATCATTTCGAATCTTCCTATTTGCTTCTTGTGCCATTCTTACTACGCTGTAGAGATCAGCATGGTTGCTATCAATGTGGCCATTCATTTCTCTAGAAGCTTTTAATTTTTGCACAGCATGAAGTACTGTTTTGGAAGAATTTTCTTCCTCCCATGCGAGCTTCTTTGTGCTCATATTGTATTTCTTTTTGATAAATACTTTCAGATTTTAGAATGATTCTGTCATAGAAGGAAGGAAAACATTCTATTTCATGATGAGACATTTCATTCTGTTGCAATTAGTTATCAAATATTTTTAAATTTAAAAATGCGAGAGAATATAATATTGTAATATTAGATTAAATAATTCACTTTCATGACGCATCATTGCGATCAAATAAAGTTGGAGTTTATGAGCACATTCAGTGATCGATGGTTTTTTTATTGGAAATAGTTATATGACGAACTATTTCCTTAGTTGTATCGAGATTGAATTTTAAATCAAAATGGCCACCATCCAGCACCTGAAACAGAAGAGCCAGGATTGATGTTAGCATTGCAGTAAACTTCTAACTCAACAAGTTTACTTGATCCGTATGGCCAACTAGCCCCGTTCGGTGGAGCATCATAAGCTCCTCCTGGACTTGATAAACATTCTTTTAAATTACCAGAATTTATGCTCGTGTCCTCCATATCTGGTCCCGCAAACCCTCCCATGACAGCTGCTTTTGGAGGCCCAATTTGTAAATCTGCAGCCCCAAAGCAGGGTCCTCCCGTGGCGTAATCATAAATTGCAGTATTTCCTCCTGATAATATGGGAACTTTAACGGGTTTGGAACTTTTATAAGTCCAGAGCCATGCTGCATTGCTGCTACCATAATCATCAGTAGACATCCAACCTAGTGGATTATACCTTTGACATTGTGGCAGAAGATGAGGGAAATTTCAAGGTTGATTATACTGTCAAATTTTGTAGTCTAGCGACAAGCCAGTACTGATTGACTAAATCAAATAAACTTACCCTCCAAATCGTTTACCAGAGGATGTAAGAGCAATTACTAGAGCAGAACCTCTTCCATCAACACACTGATGGAAATTCACAGCAGACCATCCATCCTTTGAGGCTTTGTACACACAAGCCAAATCTACATTTGATTTGGATGGATCAATGGTTGTACCTAATAATAATTCTTCTGGTGGTTCTAGTACGGACGGTGCTGATCCTGTTACACCAGAAAAAAAGTCGCCCAATGGAGAAGATTTTAATTGGATGGATGGATTTTGAAATGAAGACTTTCGAGATAATGTTGATAAGTTTGTGTTGATAAATGCTAGGGAGTCTTTCCACTCAAATAGGGTCAAAATGAGCATGTACACTTTCATTTTGATCTATGTAAATCTATAAGTTCTTAGGCGCAAGTTCTGCAGAGATTATGAGGAACGTGATGGGTGAAGAAAACCTTAAACTGCTGAGAGCTAAAAGAAAGAAATATGAGAAGTTGGTGTTTTTTGTTTTGTTTTGTCAAAGAAGTTCAAGTTGACTATAATTCCATTCTACGCAAAAATTAGTACTGATTTTAACAGAATCTTGCTACCTGAAGTAATGTACACTTTCGAGAGTTTGTGTACACATAAAGAGGGTACACTATATTTTGTACACTACTGTAGCATACATTCCTGTTTGAAAATCTGTGCTTTTTAAACCAACTTTTTACAACAGAGTTGCTACATGAATTGAGATGGCAGGAACGAGATTACTCATTCAAACATCATTCTTGATTCAGATACCCCTTCTTGTGATTATAGCCCTTTTATATGAATATTTGAATGATGGATTCCAGGCACATCTCAACTACAAACTCTTTTCGTATAGGGATACATCTTTTCACATCGAGAGTCTTCGCTCTAAGATAGACCTTCTCACTGAAGAGAGCAAGAATCTAAGCCTCTCAATTTCGATGCCTCTAATGATCGTCTTACCAGTCAATTCAGAAATGAATAGTTACCATAAGAATGACAATGATTTAATACGAAATATATCTGATCAATTCAAGAACGGGATTATGTCAAGTATGAAAAATAAAAACCATCATCAAAATATACAAATTAAGATTCCGTCTCAACAGTTTCTAGAACATGATAATCACCTACAATTTTCACAAGATTGTGATAATTTAGACCTTTCAAATGAAATAAGTTTTCAGAATAAATATTTCAATGATGTTGAACATGATTACCCAATTATGGTTGTTTTTGGGTGCACTGAAAAATCATTTTCAACAAATCGGCGCCAAGGGATTGACCAGAAAAGGAGTCATTCCTCAAGAGTAAATGTTATGGCTAAAATAACCGTTCACGAATCTGGGTTTATTCTAGTTCAAATTCGAGGCAATGGATTCGAGGCAAACCATGCCGTATCCAAAAATGATATAAATTACGACTTGATCAATGGCCCAGTAGCTCAAACTATATCTGATGAAGTACTTTTTTGCACTTCATCTGAATCGACTTTATCATCGGTTTCACTGCAACCCTCATATGAAGTCACAGTAACATTTCTGAACCAAGATCCATCTCTGTCACCTCCTCATCATTTGTTAGAAACACATTTTCTTGACTCAATACATCGGACTTTAGAGCCTTTTCTGAGTACATTCAAGCATTCTCATTTGACTTCTTTCAGTATTCGATCAACTACTATTGCCTACACTGGACATCACTTCCCAGCCATCACAAAGAGACGATTTTCTCGTCATTCGTCACAAAACATGATCTTGGTTAATAATGACGAGGAAAAAGAAAATGAAGCCAGTATATTTACCGTGTTGGGTTCATCATTATTGGATTGGTTTTCAAAAGACATTCTAGATTCTGCTTCCACTCGTTTTTCTAATCCTTCTTCATTTTATTTTTCAAATGCAGATTTGAATAATTTCACCAAGCTTGAAATAAAGGATCTGGAATCTTCCCAACTTAATTTTGTCGTGTTTCTTCCGTCCAAGCAAAATGCCCCATTGTACATACAAAAGTATGAGAAAAAAGGACGGAGAGCAGGTGAGTTGTGCCCCTTAGAAAATTCATGATACACTAGGTATTCAAGCATTCATTTACGATGAGTGCTCTATTTTAGATTCGCAATTAAGTGGTAGAGACGTAACAGGTTCGAATCATATCATGAACAAAGGAGGTATATCTGTAATGAATTTAGAAGAATTTTATGATACAAAAACTTTGAATGAAAGGATGGACAATGCAATGTCCATAATTGCATCTCAAATTAGGGGAGAATTGGGACTTTCTTACCTCGTCCCTCATTGTCAAAATAATCCTCAAAACTCCAAAACAATAAATGATCAGAAATCCTATGATTCATATTCTTCCTTGGTGGAAGTCAAGCATGCACCATCTAATAAAGGAGTAACAAAATGGGAGCTAGAGATGCTAGTGCGGTATTGGATTCCACTCAAATTCCGGGTTGTCCTTGATAAATTAAGCAATCTGTCACATTTACTAGATATCAAGTCAGGTTTGGAAGTATCAGAAGAGGTAAGGCATAATTCGTATTTGTCTTTTTTCTCTTTTCAGCCAGACTTTTGCTTACTCAAATCTTTTGCGCAATACAGCTAAGCAAAAATATTTATGAGTGTGCAAATTTACTGGATATTGCATTGATGACACTACAATCAAATTCCACATCTAATGATTCTCAAATTCTAGAGCACATACATGCAGCTGAAATACTCATACAAAATGCCTACCTAGATAAATCCATGATGGAACATATTCATACACCACCTGAACATATGATGGCTGTATTCACACCCCTTCTGTTACCTCTAGTTTTACCAATTCTGGTGGGAATGATAAAAGAATGGAAACGTTTTAAGGAATTAAAGAAGGAAAAGGATATAATTATTGAGAAAAATGAAAGGGACATGTAGACTGTTATCTTACATTTAGGTATTTGAAAGAAACATAAACTCTTCCAAACTTTAATTAATGATAATCTTTTTACTTTTGCAAAAATAAAGGATTTCTTCTGCGATTCGTTTGAGAGAGACCCGCTTTCTAACATGATAAATGTTCTCATGCTTTATGATGTTTTCTCTTTGATGATCAGTAATTTCCTTACATACGTCAACAAACCCATTTTTCAGCACATTTAATCCTCCTCATTAAAATTTGTGACAATGCGTCCATCGATTCTTCTTTTTGGAGACTCCCTAACTCAACAAGCGTTTGGCCACCAATCAGATGGGAAATTCGTAACTCGTTTTGGTTGGGCATCTCTTTTAGCATCTACATATACTCGACGTGTAGATGTGGTGAACAGAGGTTTTAGCGGATACAATACAAGGCATGCTTTGGGAATTTTATCTACATCTGTCTACCCGGTCTTGGAACAAAAAAACATTTTGTTTTGCACAATATTCTTAGGTGCTAATGACGCTGCACTTCCAGGGTCACGGCAACATGTCCCAGTGGAGGAATATCAGAAAAATGTTGAAGAAATCGTGAGCAAAATTTTGGAAACATACAATGGCAAAAAACGAGACCGTGATGGAAATGCTAGCAATTCATCAAAGAGTCTCCCTATAATTCTCATGACGCCACCTCCTGTACACGAACCAAAATGGAAAGCCTTTTGTGATGATACGGATAGAACAGCACATGCACGAACAAATATAAACACAAAAATGTATGGAAAATCTATTTTGTCACTAGGTCAAAAGCTAAATTTGCCGGTGTTGGATGCGTTCACATTACTAAAAGGAAACGAAGATGAAGAAAAATACGCCGATTATTTATCTGATGGAGTTCACTTGACAGAAGAAGGACAGACTTTGATTCATGGAGAGCTCATGAAACTTCTTGAAAAGGACCTGTCTCATCTGATGCCACAGGATGATAAATCAATTGCTGGTATTGGTCTGGAAGAAAAGCCATGGACAGACTTATGCTAAGTTCTTGAATCATAACTTCTTTGTAATGCAATCTAAAAGACCAACTTTACATTTTGATAATAAAAAATCCTATCCACTTTTTCTCATGATTGTAATCTCTTAAATTTGTTCGTGTAAAAGAAAATTTAATGGTCTTTTATTTTCTTTAAAAGTTCAAAAAATAGTTGACAAACCAAACTTTTTGTTAGTAGTAATCAATTTATTTTGACATTAATTGCACTAATTGATTATTTGCTTCGTCTAAGAGCTGAACTTTCATTTCTCTGGTACATACCAGAAAGTAGCCGAGTATTGCTTGCTCTGGCAAATTTCTTATTTCTATTTCACTCCTTTCCAAATGCCTTATCCTTTTTTTCGTCTGATCAAGGTTTTCATCCACTGATCTTAGAAACAGTAAGGTAGATGAGTAAAGAAAGTCATTTGCACCTTTCCAGACATTATCAAATCTACTGAAATTATGAAACAAGTAATCATATAGCTGTGTTTTTAATTTGCCCAAAAAGCTCGTCAAGATCAAACTTCCTTTCATCATGCTGCTTTTTAAATCGTCTTTCAAATATTTTACTGAGTTTATACTTAAATTCTGATCAACGATGATATTTATTCGGCAAAAAAGATCTTTAAATATTCTTTTCAGATGAGAACTTATTTCATCAAAACTTGGTGCCAAGGAAAGAATTTTTGGCGATAATTTAGCTTGTAATCGTATACAGAAAGAGTTCTTTGAGACATGCTTTGGCATTCTACAGAGTTTTGCTATCATGCTTGTGAGGAACCATTTCAAATTATACAAAATAGCTTTCTCCTTCAACGCCAACAGTGCTGATTGTTGATTCTTGATCTTAGACAGCAAAAGTGCCTCTAAAGATTGATTCATTCGGAAAAAATTATCAGGATTTAATACTGCTAGTTCTGACACGTTCTCTATAGCTATATTGATAACCATATTCATTTTCATCAAATATTGTTCCTTTTCTATAATCATAACACGGATTCTTTCCGATAGATATTGAAAATCGTATTCTTTTTCATTATGATACAATTGGCCGGATGATCTTAATATGTTTACAATTTTGAGATTTATATTATTTCGTTTCTCTTGGATAATCTCAATATGTTTCTTCAATCTAAACATGCTTCGTTTAAATTCTTGAAGATAAGAGTCAACGCTTGGACATGTCCATGCAATTGATTTCATTCCTTGTACTATTTTGGTCTCTAATTGTTTAACATAGAATTGTGCTACATAATTATCACCTTTATATCTAGCTGCTGTTTCTTTGCATTCATTAAATTGTCGAAGAATTTCGACAACTTCTCGGGAGGTTTTGTTTAATTTTGCCTCATGCATAAGAAAAATTTTAGCTGTATCAGAGACTGGAATATTCAGTCTTTGAAAGATTTTCGAATCTTTTATGAAGCGTAAAATATTTGGATCTAAATTGATGAAAGCAATGCCTAAAGCATCTTGTTCAATTGGAGGACAAAACCATAACGAGGCATCTAAGCTCGATAAAGCATATGCAGCTTCCTTGTTCCATTTTTTAAGGCACCTCGCTTCATATTCAGTGCATGCCCAGACAAGCGTCTTGCACTTTTTTTTAACATCATGCAATCCAAAAATTAAAGTATCATCAATGGAGAGAAACCAATGCAAACCTTTGATACGCCGAAGTAATTCTTTAAGCCATAAAATACTGCCTGAAGTAAAAGGTGTATTACGTGGCACCGGTGGACATTCTTTCAACTGTTCATACATCGATTCGACGATGTAAACTATTTTCTGAAAGCGGCGAAATATGATTAGAACATTGGGATGAACTAGTTTTTTTGTTGCTTTATTTTTGTTTGAATTTTCACAATCGACCAGAAATTTTGTTTCAAACCATTTATCAAATAAATCTTGTGCTTCTTTTATTGTAGCCGCCTTTTCTATCAAAGATTTGACTAATGAATAAATTTTCGTAAGTGTCTTGTTGTACTTTATCTCAATGACTGCAAAATCAATATCAAACTCTTTGTCTTCAATACAATCCAATGGATTCAGGTACTTTATTTGAAAACTTTTAATTGTTGTAAGGAGTGAACTGAGAATATTATTAGCTTCTTTTAAATCATTCTTTAGCATGATATCGATTTTTTTAATGTAGGATGTAACCATCTGGGTAACTCTACATCTCTGAGAAAAGATTTTCAATCTCAATAGTACATCCTCCTCCGCTGGGACATCACATGAACGGAAATTTGAGGATAAGAATAGCTCATCACGCATAATCCTAAAATTATGTCGGAATTTCTGATACAATTCTATGCTCTTATTTAAAGACGACGAAAACGAATGATAGGTATCCTGTTCAATATAGTGCCAAAAGGATTTTTTATCCGGATGACACGAACTTTTCACGCGGTCTCTGCAAAACATAACTAAAAGGTTACATATTTTTGAGATAAGGTTTGTCATAAAGGTTTTGGAAGAAAAATACTTCGACTCCTCAAATAAGTGCTGTTTCCATATTTCAAAGGACGGGTTCAGTGTTCTTGCTATAGTATGAATAGAAAAAATTATGAAGATGAATTTCCCAAAAATACTTACTTTTAACGAAGAAATTAAGCTTGGAATCCCTTCTGATATCATAGATTCCAATTCATCATGGCCATTTAGATTTTCAATTAATTTTAAGAGAATAAGAAAGTATTGTCCAGTCTCATTGATTTGCCTATGCTTTGCGTTAATTTTTTTTCTTATTTTCACCCATGCACTCTGTGAATGAGACTTTATAAACGTTGTTGATTTTGAAGGAACAGATGAAAGTTTAGTATTAAGCAGGGAGGATAATAATTTAAGCACATTATCCTCAAGCTGTTCCAATGATATTTGATGATGTATCTGTCTGATTTGGCAAATAGTGTGATTCCAATGAAAGATTTCAAATTGAGGATACAGATATTGATTTTTGTATTGTAGAAAAGACGGAAGGAAAGAAAGGTGCTCCCATGGGTCTTTTTGAATATTTTTGGATGCATTAAGGTAATAATTTTCTATTCGTAGGAGAACCCGATTAATTCGATTGCAATTTATAGTCGACAGTTTTTCACATAAAGAAAATGTTGGAAGAACCAAATTTGATGAGCTTTTGCGCATTTTAAGGCCATAGCACTTAGGAGAAACCAGGAGAGAAAGCAAGATTCCTTCCATTCGACATATGTTACCGTTTACTTCTTGAATCATCTCTCCTAGTGCAACTTTTGGAACAAACAAACTTCTGATGATGGGATTTCTTTTTGAAGTGTTGTCCATCCTTTTACTATTTTTTGATGTCATTATATATAAAATATGCAGCAAAGCACATCTCATAATGGTAAATATTGAACTTTCTCCCATGCAAAATGTTCCGTACGTCATTGTGCTATCCAATGAAATCATTGGATCAATAGTAGCGCTGTTCTTCTTACGGAAATACACTCTTGGATGTGTGCACCATAGCAAATCATGACGGGCAGTAAGAATAAGATGTCCATCATTATTTGAGCCCTCCAGAATTATTGAATTTAAATCCCAACGTATAGAATCCATCGTATTTTCAATATGGCCCTCTATATTATATGATTCAGACGAGAGATGAAAACGTGAATAGTCAAGAAGAAAGAGATCTGAAATATCTTCATAAGGTGGAAGGTACATAAAGAAAATGTAATGTCCGGCATCCTTCATTGTAAAGAAGTAATCTATTCGATTCATTATTGATGCTGTTTGAAGCAGCCGTTCCAAGCGCTTCTTATATATTTCACACTGCTGGTCATCATCACTTTGATTTCGGGCAATGGTGAACGGCAAGTAAGTTTGTAAAATGATTCTAAGAATAAAACGATGTCGAGGTTTTAGAGCCATATCCAAGAAACTTGATTTGTTGCTAAGTTAGATTTTGTCAACTGGAATGTAGCAAAAATACTATTTCCTCACAGTAAACTAGAAAAATGAATCAATAATAAATAAAAGTGATTTTGAATTCAAAAATCTAGGAATAACAAATAAATGAACCTGGATTGAGAATTAGAATATGGTACAATTTAATTTTTAAATTGTCACCCACATAGCTTTCATTATAACCTTAGTCAAAAAACGTGAAAACATTATCGAAGGAAGATGACATTGTTTTCTTTTTTTAAAGCTTATCGTGAACGATTATTATGCTCTTGATTCCGAAACATTTCTCTAGAGCTCCAAGGGCTATATATAAGAGCTTCAAATCAATGGTGTACAATTTTTCATATAATCAAAGCTTTCGATTTGCCACAATGTACATATTTTGCATCATGAGAATGACTGAGACTTATTCATTACAATAAAATCTACATTGGATAAAATGATAAACTTTTTGATTAAATCATTTTCTGTTTCAAGGTTGGATTCAATTACCTTGATGTATTTTCAATACGCTTCCTCAACGCAGCACTAATATAATATGAAAGCATCATACCTACAAATGATCCGCACATTTGCAATGCCAAATCCTTCATTCTCCTATACCATAATTGAGAGTGCATCTTCTCCTTGCGCTTCTTTATGAAGTCATATATAGAATTTTTCCCGTTTTCTTCAAAAGATGTCGACAAAGATGCACCAAGAGTAGAAGATATATTCAGCGATGATATGTATTCAAAGTGGCTTTGAATTGTGAAATCAATAATAGGATCTTCCAATTGTTGCTCTCCATTTTTTTGAACAATTTTAATTGAATATGATTTTTCGTTCTTGCAATTGTTATTGGAGGATTCGAAACTGTCTTTATGTAAAATGTGAACTTTGCTATGTCTCGTATGCAACATATTACCTATGACCATGTGGACTTTGTAGCGATCTACTGCTCTTCTCATTTTTTTCTCTAAAACATCTTCATCTGTCTCTAGTTTGAAACTGACACAAAATGCATTTGGTGCCCATTCTTCTCTAAGGTTACTAATGACTTTTGGTACAGGATACAATTTTAGCTCCAACCCACCGGATGAATCCATCTTATGAAGGCTTCTTTTTTCCACAGGGATCCAAAAGTCACTAACAGCAGCAGCTAAATAAATCATTACCATCCCACTATATGAATCCACCGCCTCACTACATTTTTGAAGAAGATGAAGATATTCTTCCACGGTTTCAAAAGGGACTGTTAATAATAATCCAGAACTCTGAACTTTAGACCGTTCTCGCAAAGCTGCACTTATTTCTTCATCAACGGACAATCTAGGATGAAGAGAAAGTTGTTCATGGGATTCGAGAAATTGATCTTGGAACTTCTTTTGTTGCGATTGCTTCCCAGAATTCGACGTGTCATAAAATAATGCATCCAATGAATTATAATCGAGAGCCAAGTTTGGAACTTTGATGCCTAGCTTTTTGGATACAATTCGAGCGAAAGGGGACGCACTTCCTTTACGCCATAAATGTATTACAGCATATCCTCGTTTTAGGAGACACTCGACACTTGCAGCTCCACGTTGACCCGTGGAGAAATTATCAAGAAAGCGCACTGAATTTTGTTCAAGATGAGCAGTGGTTCCACCAGATGTTACAATAGCGATAGGCCGATGATGAGATTGATGCCGTAGAGTGAAAGACTCTAATGCAGTAAATAGAGCGCTACTTTGGAAATCATCTTGACTATCCTTTGCCATTGTCCTTGGTTATCTTGACAACGCTTTTATCTTTGAATTCCCTCCATCAATCAGCAGAATGATCGGATATTGGACCCGGATGTGATATACGTCAAATGACGTCATACTTGACGTTGATGAATTACTATGGATTCAAAATGTTCTTTGATGACGTCGTGATAAAGAGATGTCATATTCACATGGATGACGTAAGCAACCTGCGGACAAATCCTGAGAGATTTACGTGCTCCAAAGATCCTATTTATTATTCTATTTCAGAAACCAAACGAAGCTAATCATGAACACAATCGCAAACATAGGTGTCCGTCGCTTCTCAGCCCACCGTATTGCCTCTTCCATTGCCAAACGCCAGTTTGGATCTGAATCACCATTGGTCAAAACTGCTTGCTATGACCTTCACGTGGAACTCGGAGGAGATATGGTTCCATTCGCTGGTTATGAATTACCTGTTTTGTATAAGGGTGAGAATGGCGGAGTTATGAAAGAACACTTGTGGTGTCGTGAAGATGGAAAAGCCGCTTTGTTTGATGTCTCACACATGGGTCAGGTATGTATTTTTATTTTGCGCAACATCTTAGTGTTGTTCGTCTCACACAATACATTTTTTATTCTACATTTAATGCTCTATTATTACAACCACCTAGATTCGATGGCATGGAAAAGATAGAGTGAAATTTCTTGAAAAAATCGTTGTGGGAGATATTGCAGGTTTGTCCCCTGGATCAGGATGCTTATCTCTTGTAACAAATGAGAAAGGAGGTATTATCGATGATACCGTTATAACAAACGCCGGAGATTATGTGTATATGGTTGTTAATGGAGCTACCAAATTTGGAGATATGAAGCATTTCAGTGAACAGCTAGAGAATTTCGAAGGGGATGTCACCATGGAATATTTAGAAGATTCCATGCAGCTTTTGGCATTACAAGGCCCAGGAGCATCTGAGGCTATTAAGAAACTACTTCCTGCAGATTTTGATCTAGTAAAAATGCCTTTCATGACGGGTGTTGACACTACTTTAATGAATGTTGAGGGCTGTCGCATTACTAGGTACGTTAAATACTTCGTTTCAGTAAAAATTGTTCATCTTTGAGACAAAATAAAGGCCTAACTTACATGATGGATATGACAAATAATTCGATATCTGGGTCTTGATAGATGTGGGTACACTGGAGAAGATGGTTTTGAAATAGCTATGCCATCATCTGAAGCAACCGCCATAGCATCAGCGCTAATCTCTGATCCAAACGTCAATCCGACAGGACTTGGTGCTCGTGATTCTCTTCGTTTGGAGGCAGGGCTTTGCTTATATGGACATGATTTGAATGAAAGTATCACTCCCACGGAAGGTGCATTGGGATGGACGATTGGTCCACCAGGCTCGAGACGCCGTGTAGAAGGCGGATTTTTGGGAGAAGAACATATTCTTAAACCCGATGGTAAATTTCAAAAAATATCTAAGAAGCGTGTAGGAATAATGGGGATGAAGGCACCCGCAAGAGAGCATGCTGAAATTTATGATGCATCAGGCGAGAATAAGATTGGAGAGGTAACCAGTGGAACTTTCAGCCCTTGTTTGAAAAAACCAATTGCCATGGGATTTGTTGAAAGTAAGAATGCTAAAGTTGGAACCGAAGTCAATGTAAAAATTCGTAATAAAATGCAACAAGCACAAATCACCAAGATGCCCTTTGTCGAGAGTCGTTATTATCGCGTTCCTGAATAAGACTTCTAAAAGAATCTGTTTAAAATGAAATACCAAAATGAACAGCTTGTCTTGATATTCTTTCATTTAATAATCGCCATAAAATAAATATAAATACACACGCTCAAAGAAACGGAATTGAAAATTAATTTTGCTTTCTTGCTTATGAAGTTTTTCAACCGGATCAACTGCACCTTTTTCAGCCCTGCAATTTTTTTAAATGTTAGTGTTCACGTATATGAAAATCCCTTTTTGAATGTCAGTGATGTTACATCACAGCAGACTTATTCATTCATTTTGGTTGAAAATAAGTCTGACTGAACAAAAACAAAACTAAATGATTCAATTAATTTGATGATTAAGTAATTGGGCACCAAATTCTGTTTCTATCAAAGATGTTTTCCAAATAAATATCAAAGCAATGCTTGCGTAACAAAATTTCACATACCCTACTACACTCCAATTCTGTGTTTCATGGCCTCTTCACAACAAATATTTTCTCCAATTTCTTTTTGCTGAACAGAAATATCTTCTATCAAAAAGAATTCTTTCATTTGGTGGTTTGTCCTCAATTTTCGTCGTTTCATGGACATGGCTATTGGGAAAAACAAGGAAACGTTTCTCAGTTGTTTCAAATGCCCCCATCGGCAAAAGACCCTCACTCAAAATATTGTCGACTTCCTCAGGACTGATTTTGAAGACTTTCCAAAAAGAATTTCTAGTTCGTCATAGTGAAATGTTCTTTGGACTAAAATGTCAACAACTTCAATCTTATCATCGCTGCGAATGAAATAAATAGATGCTGCTACAACTTTTTCATGTATATCTCAGGTTAGATCCAAACTTCATTCATAGATTCTCACATTTGGCAGTACTCATGTCATGACGCATCTTTTTGCCGACGAATTTTTTTTCATTGGGTTCTTCAAATCTTGATGACATTCTTGCATGTTCTTATGTGGTTGTAATCGATCTGCGACAAATGTTAAGACAATTTCACAGAAAATCACTTTCTCACGCGAAACTAGGAAATAAACTGGTGCAAGAATGTGATTCCAGTGTTTCAAGTTTTTCAGTTTTCTGGGCATAATTTAAATGTGCATCTTGAAACTCATCTAAAAATATAGTGTTGTCAAAGATACAGTATCGATAATTAAAAAACCGGCAATAAATAATTCAATGCCTTGATAATTTACTTCCACGTGTGCAAAATCAAAATCGGAAAGATCTTCTTGAAATGTGATTGCAACAAGCTCGTGTTGAAAGCATCCTTCTACTCTAGAGAAACTTTGTTAGGTATTTGTGCTTCATTTCGACACCCAAGCATGATTATCCCAGGAAATATCGAATTCATTTATATTGGGTTCAATGATTCCGTGACTAGCCACAGAAAGAATCCATTGAATCCTCTATCAGGCCCAGTACGAAAAAAACTTATTCAAGATTTTCAACAGGCCCTGAGCCAACCAGCTATTGAAGCTATCGTGCTTTTAGGATCTGGAAAGCATCACTTTTCAGCAGGCGCAGACATTTCTGAGTTTAATAAGCCTCCATCAGATGATGAAGAAGATTACCCCACATTAGTCGATGTTGTGAATCTTATTTCATATTCAAAGAAACCTGTGATTGCAGGGATTAGAGGAGTGTGTTTGGGTGGCGGAATGGAAGTTGCTTTAGCTGCTGATTTTAGAATCGGTGACATCACTTGTAAAATGGGTTTACCTGAAGTCAAAATTGGATTAATTCCTGGCGCACATGGTACACAAAGGCTTCCACGAATTGTTTCTCCTTCGATCGCACTAAACCTTATAACTACTGGGAAAATGTTTTCGAGTGTCGAAGCACTGGAACATAAACTGTTAAAAGTAGTTGCTAAAGACGAGCCTCTTGAAAATGCATGTGTTCATTTCTCAAAATGGGCTGTGACAATGGCTTCTATTTCGAAGCTACCTAAAATCCACACCGTGAAGGCACCTAATGCTCTAATAAAGGCATGTGATCTTTACAAACAGAAATTACCTCCCAAACAAATGGGTACAGAGGCTATACATGGAGCCATCGCTGCTATTCGTGCTTGTGCAACATCTTCATCTTATGAGGAAGGATGTGCAGTTGAAGAAAAAATCTTTTGGGATTTGTTATTGAACAGTCCTCAAGGTAGAGGCTATCGTCATGCTTTTTTCAATGAACGTGCTGCTCAAAAACGTAATCTTCCTGCCCCAGCGATTGCTACTGCTGGTCATTCCTTAAAAAATGTCAAAGTGGTGATGGATCCTAAAAGCTCTATCGTAGGAGTGATTGGAGCTGGGACAATGGGTTCTGGAATTGCGTTATCTTTTTTGCTCTCTCGATCTCAATATAAAAATGTTATATTGGTGGACGTCAATGCAGAAGGATTGAAGAGAGGGGAAGCTTTTATTCGCAAAACTCTAAAAAAAAGACGCAAAGATGCAGCCATTTCCAAACTTATTACCTCTACTTCCTTAGATGATTTGCATCCATGTCATCTTGTGATTGAAGCAGTTTTCGAAAACTTGAAACTTAAGCAAGATATTTTCGGCAAATTACAAGACATTGTCAAAGATAAGAATGCCATCCTTGCCAGTAATACTTCAACCCTATCTATTGACGCTATTGTTGAAAAAATTCGAGACTCGAGAGACAAAGCTAGATGTGCAGGTATGCACTTCTTTAGTCCTGCTCACTTGATGAAGTTGGTCGAAATTGTTTATTCTTCTTATTCCGCGAAAGAGACGTTGGTTGCATTGCGATTGATCACTAAATCCATTGCTAAGGTGGGAGTGGTGGTTGGAAACTGCGATGGTTTCGTAGGGAACAGGATGGTGGCTCCGTATACTTCAGAATGCGCATTCGTAGCTTTAGATATTGGTACTGGTGAAAGTATTTCCATGGTAGATAACGCGATTGGAAGAAAAAATCGATCTGGAAATGGGTTTGGCATGGCATTGGGCCCCTTTGGTAAGAACAAATTTATCTTTTTTATGAATACATTGTGCACATAAGACTAACTACGTACACACACCTTCACATCTCTACCAAGAAATGGGTGACTTAGCTGGTAACGATATTGGATACTTGATTCGAAAGGAAAAGCAACTTGTTGCAGATCCAAAAACTGGAGAGCCAGGCCCAGGTAGAAGGAAAGGATTACGTTATACTGAGCTTGGTGATGATTTAGTAACTAAACTTGGAAGAAAGGGACAAAAAACTGGAAAGGTACGACAATTTATTAACAAATAATTCATGATTTTTGTATTTCACTTTGAACTCAAAGAAAGCTTTAATTTGTTGCTTCTATAAGGGTTGGTATGACTACCAACCAAATCCACCAAAATTACCCAGGCCTGTGCCTTCACCTGAGGTATCAGAGCTTGTTTCTTCTTATACTGGAGTAGTAGTTCCTTCACCAATTGTACCCGATGAGATTGTGAAAAGGTGTCTCTACCCTCTAGTGAATGAAGCTTTCAAAATCTTAGAGGAAGGTATCGCAAGTGATCCAGGAGATATTGATATTATTTATCTGTATGGATACGGTTGGCCAGCTTGGAGAGGTAAGTGACATTAATCTCATTTGGACAAAAATGAACAGGTTTCTCTTATTTCTTTTTTATGGGTTTGCACTTAATATCTTGACGTTTGCGCTTCCCTAGGTGGTCCAATGTTTTGGATAGATAATGAAGTAGGACTTCCAAACTTGTTGAGAACTCTAGAGCTTTACTATGAGAAATATCCTGGAAGTGACTATTTTAAGCCAAGTGAACTTTTAAAGAAATGCGTGAAGATGGATGTTGGCATTCAGGAGTACTATAATAAGGCTGGAAAAAGAAGTGGAAGATCGAAACTCTAATTTAAATTGTTGGAGAAGAGCATATGACAAATTCAAATTGCACTAAATCTCGTTCGTTTTTAGTAAGCTAGTCTATACTACTTCAAACAAGTTTATCACATTTTTTTCTGAAAGAATCGAAGATTCATTTGAATATAGAACAGAATGATTTTATGAAAAAATCCTTAAATTTATAACATTCTGATTTTTATATATTTTCCTCTTAAAGGATCATCATCTACGGCATTTCCATGATCATTTACCTAACTATTTACTTGTGTTCCTTACAATACAAAGTGAGACAATTCAACTCACTTTTCCGATTTTAACTAAATAAATACAGCCGTATGTGGTGATGCACACATATAAAGAATCTAAATGATATGTGTCATTGGGTTATATTTAAAAGCGATTAAAAAAAAATTCAACGGTTCATTGACTAATTTTTATCGGTAAAGATTCTAAGAAGCATCTGCATACTTTGTTCTTGCGTGCCCACTTGTAATTATATTCACAACTCTTCCTGAATCAAAGCTACCATGACATCTCACTTTGACAACCTCGGAATCGAAGTTTGCGATGATGGACATAGATGTGAGAATGGCAGTGTATGCGTAGAAAATCCTATCGATGAAAACAACTTCTATTGCGATTGTGACGAAGCAACCTTAGATGCCGCTTATGGTGGTCTATTTTGCGAGCATAAGGCTACTGTATATTGTACCTTTTCAAATTCCTTATCAAAGAGATCATTTTGTACAAATGGTGGGTCCTGCAAGGCAATTGTTGGAAAGAAGGACGCGTAAGTTTCACTAAGAATAATTCTTACTTCATATTGGAACCAATTGCTCATCTAAATATTTCTTTACAACTTGTGGATCCCTATTATTTATAAAGCCATTTAGGATGCAACTGCCCAGTTGGATATGAAGGAAGTCACTGCCAATTTGTATCTGGTACTAGACCCAAGGATTGGGTCACGACTGCAGGAAACAACAGAACTCCAGTGCGAGTTTCGAACAAAGATCAAAGTCAATGGGATGGAATTGCTCTTTTTGGAATCATCGCTTTGTCTATTGTTCTTGTAGGTGGTGCTATGATGGTCTTAATGAATCAAAGAAAAAAGAAAAAAGAAAAGCAAGCAGAAATTGCTGCACTAGACCCATTTTCAGAAACTGTTATTGCAGGTGGTATGCCACAGGATCTTAGTCTAGAGGCGGATGGAAGTGGCTTACAGGATATCATGAAAAGTTCTTCACCCGAAGAAGAAATTATAAACAAAACTACAGAAGTTGAGATGATTATGGATGATGAAGCGGAAATCATATAATGCATTTGGAGTGTAAATAGTTCATTATTTGCTTCTTGTGAGTTTTTTTTAACTGAGTGGAAATCATTTTATTGTCAGCACGTACTGGACGTATATCATTTTGTGAAGTCTTTCCCGACTCATGTACCTAAACAGCTTTATAATGGAAACGACTATGCACTCCATTGAGACTTCGATTCAAATTATAAAAATCTTTTCATGCTGTGTCTCAACAGAAACAAAAATCAACATCTATAAAGTAGATTTCTTTTCCTACTTAACATTACTTTGAGAATAAGACCCTTTTCTTCATTTTGTACTTTGATTCACTTCCTTCTCACTGTATCTATTTATGAATTCAACATTGAATGTCAGTTTTAACATGATGCATGCAGAGATATATCATATCCAACATAATCAATAGAAGATTAAATCAAGTTTGTTTTTGAAAAAAAAAAAGAACTCGATCAACAATACACGAGCAATTCCCAATTCACTATAATGATTTTGGATTGGTACAAAACTAGTTTAGAATGTCGTTGACAGTAAGATAAATTGAAACCAATCTCTTCGTTGGTTATTTAAAATTAGTATTTTTGTGCTTTTTTTCTTTTATCAAGATCCGTTCCTGTTTTTTGTTGTTGAGAGAAATAAGAAAAGGATTGAAAAACATGGCGTCATTCGATAAGTCTGCAACTTCTTCAAATACCTGAAGAAAGAGCCTTGCTTAGGTTCTTTTCCTAATTACATTCGTAGTAAGAAAATGGTTATTGCTGGTTTGAACCGAAATAGGCCATACCAGCAGATTATCAAATTTTGGGAATAAAAAAGATCAAGCCGTCTGCCGCACGGCAAAAGATAATAGTCACAAATAATAAATTCAAAATTGGTAAAATTCTTTCAATTATGACGAAACGCATCAAATCTCTTATGAAGAAAGTTGTTGACATCGGATTAACTGCGCTTTGTGACATATATGAGATAGTTTTATGATTTGAATATATCGATCATTGAAGCTTCAATAATTGAGACGCAGGAAACGAGAAATGAGATAGTTCACAATCCAAGTTTATTTTGAGTAACAATATAAACCCCGATTGCCAATTATCATGTGCAAAAATTCTGTCTTGAGAAAAAGCAATACCGTGACATAAATTATGTCTATGATACCAGGAAACCAGCCAAAGATATATAACCACTCATATTGAATAAATCCAGAAGATGTGGATAAATCTAATATGTCAGAATACCCTATGCTGTGGAAATGATAACCAAATAAAAACAGACATTTGCTCCTAAATATTTTGGTAAAAGTCGAAGTAAAATGTCCACAACTCTTTCTTTCTGAGATAAAGGAAAATTTTATGACTCTGAAGATAACCACAATATCAAAGTTTCGGGTCAAAAGTTCGATCCATCTTGAGAGGAACAATTGCAAAAAAGTACGTAACTCGTGATTGAAACACACATAAACAAAATGGATACAAAAAAAAGACATCACATCGACAAATGACCTCTAATATGTCTGGAGTTGAAGAAGGATATATCAAAAAGACAAAATAAGAATGTTTCAAGGAATTTGATTCGCAGAAAGAAAACAAAATTGTCTACATTAAAACATCTTGCAATTTTTTCTGAATAATAAAGAATTATCATCATATATTTCGAATATCGATTTCGAGCTACATTAACAATGAAGCTTCTTCAGGGAGCTTCGTTTCTCTTTCTTTCGCTTATTCGGCCTGGACGAGCAATAATTAATAATCGCCAATTAAGTATTTCCGACAATGCAACAAATGCAACAAATGCAACTGACCTAGATCAAAATGGTGTGAATGGAGCTTCTGATGTCGATTCTTGCTTCAACTTGATTCTTAGCGGTGATGCTGAGACTGGGATGCTTTCTGATTGGGATGCAGTTGAATCTGGCTCAATCGCATTTGATACTGATGTTCCTTTCGGGTCTACAAGGTAGGTCATACTTTGCATGTTGTTGAATTCACATTTCCCTTTGCAGTCTTAACAGGACCATTTTTTCTAAATTTGTTTCTTTCATGATGTTATGTTAATCGATCCATCGGTCGATCAATCACACAGATCATTTAAAGCTTCTGGTCGTAACGGTACTAATGCAGGGCCTGGTCAAGCAATAGATACTGACTGTCTACAAGAAGGAAAACAATATCAACTCACAGCCCAAATAAAAATCACAAATGAGAATGATGGAGATTTCACATGTGATAAATACACGGAGTGGCTAGATCCAAATTATTGTCCTCTCTTTACACTAATCGTAATGACTCCTGATGGAGAGGCGAAACTAAATCTCGGAAATGATATGATCACCGTATTGGAATGGATTGAAGGAGAATGGAATCCTTATTTTACTCTATTTTCAGTTGATGAACGTCTAGCATCGGCCTCGACCGCATATCTAGTTATTCGTGGTCCACGAGCTGGTATTAACATATACTTTGATGATGTGGCCATAGTAGAACATTTGGGCATTGATACAAGGAACAATGCCTGGAGTGCAGCTCCATCTCCTGAGGGTACCACGGACGATCAATGTATAGCAAGTACTTCTCATGATTCTCAAAGTGCAACGCCAAATGACCTTTTGGTTAGTAATTTTAATTATCAATACTACAGCGACTCGGAAACTTACAATAATGCATTGGAGTGCGCTGTATTGAACGGCGATGCAGAGGTAAGATTGGATATTGTCTATTGTATTTATGATATATTTTGTAGGGTTGAAATTGAAAAGAATGTTGCTCATAACAAGTTTTTATTTTCTCCCTATAAAACCGCAATATGACCTTCAGTCTGATCATATTGATAACTGGATTCCCATGGGATCAGAAGGCGGTACTATATTGCTGCATTACTTAGGACCAGGGAACGAAACAAGATCTTTCATGCATGTAGATAGACCCAACTCTAATTCTGGTCCAGGTCAAGAAAATATTAATCTTAGTTGCTTTCAGGTTGGACAAAGCTACGAGCTGAAGGCCAAGATCAAACTAGTGGATGAAAATGGTTTCCCTCATCACTGTGAATACAACTCATTGAATAGCGAATGCGATAACTCATGTCCGGAGTTTTTGTTTACGTATATGGAAGGCAGCACTGAGCATTTCCTTCTGATTCCGAACAACCTAACTGATCCTTGGATCGCAGAAGAATTCAACGAGTATTATGCAATATTTGAGGTAACCCAAGAGTTCCTGAATTCTCCTAATGCTGGGTTCTACTTTCGAGGACCCAGAGGAGGTGTGGGTGTTCTTCTTGATGATGTAGTCTTGACGACTTACACTGGCAACTCATCTCCTACCACTGATACGACTCCAGGGGCTTGCTTTTCTTTGGTTGTGAGTGGAGACGCAGATGTAAGTTGATATTACGAGCGTGTGTGAATGATATTATGTAACGAATGGTAGTTTGCTTACAGAAAATATGGCTGTTCTTGTTTGTTTATATTTGGTCTTGTTTGTTAATATAATGCATCATAGACTGGTGATATAAATGACTGGGAAATCAAAGATGTTATTAGTGGTCAGATTGTTACAACAACAGATGCTCCTCAAGGCTCATCACTAGCATTCCAGCATAAGTTACGCACACATGTCAATTCAGGTCCTGGTCAAGATTTGAATGTGACTTGCTTAGAAGAAGGCAAGCAGTACATCCTTACTGCTCAGATTAAGATAGAGGATGAGATTTTCGGAACATATGCATGTGATAAGTACGCCACATGGTTAGATCCCGACTTTTGTCCATTGTTCACAATTTGGGTGGATGAAGGAGGGGGGCACGTTGCAAGATTCAATATCGGAAATGATTACTACCATCATCGTGTTTGGCAAGAAGAAGACTATAATCCTTACTATGCTATATTTACCGTTGATAGTCGTCTAGCTTCATCAAATAATACCTATTTATACTTGCGCGGACCACGACGAAATGCCACCATGTTGTTTACCGATGTTGTATTAGAAGAGTATGTTGGAACAGATACAAGATACAACTTTTGGACTTCACTATCACCAATAGATTCTTCAGAGATTGCGTATGACCTACCTGATTGGGGGGACTCCCAAAACAATTACCCAACAGTGCCACCTCATCCATTTTACTATATCTATTGGGGATGGCACGGTTATGGGTGGCATCATGGATCAACAGGACCGTGCACGCAGCTTGTTGCGAACGGAGATGCGGAAGTGAGTATCGCATTCCAACATTTTGACAACATCATCGACTACAACATTTATCAAATCTCACGAAACAAATACGTTTGTAATATAATTAAATTTCTAGCCAAGTATTTTGGCAGGATGGCAGATGCTGGGAATCCCAGGAGGGTCTCTTGTGATGCACGGAGAGGGACCAGTGAATGCAACCCTCTCCTTCATGCACAGCGGCCGTTTGCATTACAATAGTGGACCAGGTCAAAGTTTGGATTTATCTTGTCTGCAATTAGGAAGAATATACGAGGTAAAGGCAAAGATTAAGCTTTTTGATCATAATGGTTTTCCATTTCGATGTTTCAGGAATGCTTGGGCAGATCCATATGCATGTCCTATGTTTACGATAGTACTTACTCTTTCTACTGGAGAAACGAAGCTTGTGAACGAGTGGAACGATATTCACGAGGTACCATGGTACGCAGATCATTTCAATGAGTTCCATGCTCTTTTCCAAGCTGATGAAGATATGGTAAATGCCGTTGATGCATATTGGTACTTCAGGGGACCGCGTTCAGATGTGAATATTGCCTTCGATGATGTGTCCATTATGCTCTATGACTATCACCTTAGTAATGCAGTAACGATTGAAAGATCACCCGGCTGTGGAGGTAAGAGATATGATTGGTTATGAATGAGCACATACAGGATATGAAAATGCTGATGGTATTTGATTCATTTGTTCTGTGATTTTGTGTTTGGATTTTTCTTTTCTTACCTACACTTGTTATTTGTTCGACTCATGATTCGGTTTCATTATTGTGCTAAATAGAGTTAACATACAATGGTGATGCACAGGTAAGAAGTTGGATATGCTGAGCTTTAGCATTTTCTTTCTATACAGACTCACTAACAAATATATATTTTTTGACTAATCGGTTTTGTTTTGCATTATTTAGTTGAACAGTTTATCTGGATGGCATGCACTTGATGGGAACGGTCTGGTAACTATTGCCAGTAACGGCCCTGATAACTCAGGTCCTGCATTCAAGACCATTGCTCGATCTCACGCAACAAACGGTCCAGGTCAGGAAATTGATATCTCTTGTCTTGAATGTGGTACTACATATAGAGTGACAGCTAAGATATTTCTTGAAGACGGTACAGGCTCTCCTTTTGCTTGTCAGCGTGGGTCAAATTGGAACACTCCATATTATTGTCCCATTTTTTCTATTGGAGTAGATCAGCCATGGGGATACACGAGATGGAATTTTTTCAACCAGAACACAGACCCAATAGTTGCAGGCTGGAATGAATTTGAGTCCGAGTTTACTGTCTCATCAAGGATTGTAAATCCTCATCTAGCACATGCATACTTTCGGGGACCTGCAAAAGATATTGTTATTTACTTCAACGAGGTAAACGTTACATTGACTTCAGATCCGCCAGAAAATGAGTTGGTAGTGCCTGCTCGTGATTTAAGTGTGAACTGTACAAACTACTGCTGCGAGATGGTCCGAAATGGTGACTCAGAGGTATGATAATAGGTCGTAGAGATGAGATATATTGATGTGTTTGAGTTTTGAACTAACTTGATTTGCTACTTGAATGTTTTAATTGTGCTTGTGTTACAGTCTTCTACTTTTGATGGCTGGACCACAATTCCTGAAGGAGATGGAGATTTGGCTATCCACAACACTGGTGCTGATGGTACTGCAACGTCTATCAAACATGTGAGCCGTACCACTATAAATAGTGGTCCAGGACAGTCAATTGAAACAGGATGTTTTGTACGCGACCAATTCTATGAAATAGAAGCGAAGATAATGCTTTTGGATGCCAGCGGTAATGCTACATCATGCGATAAAAGCGCAGGATGGAATGATCCATTATTTTGTCCATTGTTTAGTATATGGGGAAATCATGGAGAAACTGGATGGGATAATTTCTGGTTCGATGTTCCAAATAATGATACATCGACATGGGTTGCAGGAAGCTTCAATGTTTATCATGCAGTTTTCCAAGTCACTGACGAGTTGATGACTGCTACTGAAGCATCATTTGTGTTTAGAGGCTTACCAGTAGGTGTGCAAGTTATCGTGGACTCAGTTTATCTTACTCCGTACAATCATGAGCCCGGATACATGCCCGATGGATGGGGACTATATGAGTTTGACTTTTTCGCATCATCTTCTACTTTTGAAGTCAATCCATATTCTCAGAGTACATGGTAAGCTAAGCAATGAGACGGAGTGAAGATTTTGAAAATGAGTATTGTCAAGACTAACATTTGATAATTGCTATGATTTGATGAATACTACAGTGACATTCCAGTACTGAACGGGGACTTTGAGGTAAGTGGTGCAGCAAATATAACAATTGCAAATATTGCAATTGTTATATGTTGTTGATGAGTTAGAGATCAATAATTTGAATTCTGACGTTTTGATACTTATATATTTTTGTAATGAATTATTCGATTATTCGATTAATCGTTTGATGTTGGTGAACATAATAGACCGGAGACACTTCAGGATGGTTTGTGAACCATGGTGGAGAATTGAGCATATTGCTATGTTCAGAAACAGGAGGAACCTATTGTCTTAGGCATTCTCAACGTACAACTGAATACATGGGTCCAAAAGCGTATTTAGATCTAGGATGTGTGGAGGAAGGAAGAGTTTTCAATGTATATGCTCAGATTAAACTAATGGATGCTCGTTGGGAGCCTATTGGATGCGATAAGCTGGCTGGACCGTATTCTACTTGTCCTATTTTCACTTTGCATTATGAACTCCCCTCAGGAGAAGAAAGATGGAGGTATGTAGGCAATCGAGCTTTGCATCAGTGGAATGCTACTATCTTCAATGAGTTTTATGGAGAGTTCGAAGTTGATGCAGAACTAGCGAGCGCTACCAATGCATATTTCTACTTTGAGAATCCAGCAGCCGGAACAACAATCATTCTTGATAACGTCGAGATAAAAGAGCTTTTGCTGGAAGCAGATACTCAATATCTAGATATGATGGAAACATGTACCAAGGTGAGTGTTTGAATGTGCGAATGAGTTACATAACAAATGTATTTCTCGGATTGAAATATTGATGTATTAACGTGTTTGTGTATGTATTGATGTGCTTATTTTCCATGTAACGAACGTTTTATATTGTTACGCCTAAGTTTGTGCTTAATGGAAATGCGGAGGTAAGTTGGAAGTGGGATGACATGAATAACATTTTGATTACGGTAAAAAATTAATTTAACTGATCTATGCGAAATTTTATGCATTGGTAGAGCGGAGAACTAAGAGGATGGACTCCAAGGCTCGGGGGTGAGTTGGTACATCATTCAGAAGGAGCTGATTTGACCAGTAATTCTATTATGCATTCAGGCCGTCGATCATTTTTGATGGGTCCGAGGCATGAGTTGGCCATGAATTGTTTCACAGGTGGGATGATGTACAAATTTGAAGCCAAGATGAAGTTGATTGACGATGCAACAGGCGAGGCATTCGAGTGTGATAAGACAAAGCAATGGATTGATGATCTTGCATGTCCACTTTTGACTTTCCAGGTGAGCTTACCTGACGGCACAAAGAGATGGTTATACTACAATAACAAGACGAAAGGGAAGTGGCAGAAAAATATGTGGAATTTTTTCCAATCATCATTTCGAATAGACGAAACGTTGGCAACTGCAACAGAAGGTAGTTTTTACATAGAACGAGTAAAGGCAGGTGTATCGATTGTGATTGATGAAGTTGTGATTTCACGTGATTGTTCGGTATTAGTTCCCAATTGGGATGCAGAGGTAAGACATAGCAATGATATTTCAATAGACTATTTTTTATCATAGTGGCATATACTTATTGAATAACTCGTGATGATATTATCATTTATTTCATGCTTAACAACGATCAGCTGGAATCCATCTTACCTTGGTCTCAACATGGAGGAGGCGAAATTTCTATTTTGCCAGGGGGGTCAAACGGAAGTCCGAATACTTTCGCAAGTACTGGTCGTTTGTATGCTTATGGAGGCCCTACACATATGTTAGATGTGCATTGTCTCACTGTAGGCTCAAAGTATATGTGGAAGGCCCAATTTAAGCTCCTTGACTCTATGAATGGAAATGCTGCCTTTACTTGCGATAAGACTAAGCCATATGGAGATGCGGAATGTTGTCCATTTTTCACATTGGTCCTAAATTTTGCTGATACCACAAATCCAGTTTATATACATTATTACAATACTGATACAAGTGATTGGGTAGCTGGACAGTTTAACTACTTTGAGACAGATATTGAAATAACAGAGCAAATTCATATTGCAACGTCAGCACAAATGATCTTCAATGGACCACGTGCAGGTATTACTATTCTTTTTGATGAAGCAGAGCTAGAGTTGGTTCAAGAGGATAATTGCGAGAATTTGGTACCAAACGGACATTTCGAGGTGAGTATGAGTTAGCAAAGTTGTTTTGTAGTATTGTGCTATCCATAAGTGTCTTATATTTAACATAATCTATATTATTTACTTCCTCCGGCGCGATAACAGACGAACGAGGAACTAGTAGGATGGAGTATGGGAGACAACGGCAACATCACTGTTATTGGAGGCGGCAACAGTGGAAGCAGGTATGCACTTAAGGCTTCTGGACGTCTTGCAATAAGCGATGGACCAATGTCGCAAATATCGCACATGTGCATGTATGAAGGTCTAGTGTATGAGTTTTCTGCTTACTTGAAGCTCTACGATCAAAATGACCAACCCTTCTCGTGCAACAAGACTCTTCCATATGGAGATCCATTGGCTTGTCCTGTGCTAGCCATCGAAATGAACACTCCAACAGAGTTTGTCATGATGCATCCTGAGAATACCGTAGAGGATGCTTGGGTTGCAGATGGTTGGAATGAGTTTAGAACGATATTTGTGGTTTCAAACGATTTGGCCAATGCAGAAATATCGCACTTCAAGTTCAAGGGTTCAGCTCCAGGAGTATCAATTTTGATTGATGATATGAAGACCGAGCTATATAGACCCCATGCAATCAATTGCAATCAACTGGTAGTGAGTACAAACGGAGAGAACAACTATTTGGGAGATTGGCAGACAAAAGGAGGTGGATACATAGATCTGATCGATGATGGAGATAACTCAACAAAGGCCTTTGCACACTATGCTCGAGGGTCACATGACTCTGGCCCAAAACAAAACATCGAAACTGCGTGTTTGGAAGAGGGTCAAGTTTACGACATATATGCTAGATTCAAATTTGAGGATAGTGCAGGGAATCCTGTTGGATGCAACAAGGCAGCATTATTTGGAGATCCTGACTATTGCCTCTTATTTACTTTTCAATTGAATGGTAATCCTTTGCAAAAGCAGCATTTTGGAACTTATTACGGAGCCCCTTGGGTTGCAAGCGACTATAACTCATTTCACACAGTAGTTACAATTGATCACGCTATGGCCAATGCAGAGTCATTATTTTTCTACATTCAAGGACCAAGCGATGATAAGACAATAATATTTGATAACATATCAATGCGTATACGGGAAGAGTCGAGGTAGCGATCATCGATACTGAATATAGATAGTATTGGATCATTATGAATGTCTATTTAGGTGTTGTGGACATATTGATAGGTCATGAGTTATTTTCGAGTGACTATGATTGAATCACGCTTATTTGGACTTCTTTGCTTTGATTTCTATTTAAAATGTGATCCATGCTTTATAAATATATTATATTGCAGATAAGTAAGTTGGTTTGTTTTTGATTCAGTGAGGGAGTTTGAAATTGTATTGTATATATCAATGCTTACTATTTAAGATTAAAGTAAATGAATTCTGGGAAAATTCTGTTCATACATCTTATTTGATTTTATCTTAAGTTTCGTGGACTGTAGGAATGTTTGAATATCAAATTATCAAAGAATATTATTGCATTATCATTAACTTGAAATGGTTTTGTTATGCATACAATGATTTGTGCCTGAGTCAGAATGAGTGAGACTTGGTTTTTATTGGTAATATTCAATGCACAATGAATGCTTTATGACTTCTCAAATTTTGAAATATAACCTAAAAAATAATCTAAAGCACCTTCCTTATGACCTGCCGCATTAATAAAATGATCACAAATTCTTGGGTCCTACAATCCGTGAATATGGCCTGTAAAAAATAATCCACAAAACCATAAAATGTCATGACATTCTCATCCACGCACCTTTAGATTTAATAATTATGACGAATCTTTCACGTAGTTAAAAAGAATTGTTTTGGCATAATTATGAATTGAAACACGAATGACCGATCTCTGCCATGTCCAATGACCCCGATGTGTCTTCAAGGAGAAGCATATTTAGCAAATTAATGTTTTTGCGGAATAAAAACAGCAACCAACAGGCCTATTAAGTCTATCCAAACGACATACTTTCAGAAAAAGAATTCAATCTACACCAATAACCTTATATTGTTTCTGAATAACAGCGAATCGCAATCATATATTTCGAATATCGATTTCGAGTTACATCAACAATGAAGCTTCTTCAGGGAGCTTCGTTTCTCTTTCTTTCGCTTATTCGGCCTGGACGAGCAATAATTAATAATCGCCAATTAAGTGTACCCGGCAACGCAACAAATGCAACTGACCTAGATCAAAATGGTGTGAATGGTGCTTCTGATGTCGATTCTTGCTTCAACTTGATTCTTAGCGGTGATGCTGAGACTGGGATGCTTTCTGATTGGGATGCAGTTGAATCTGGTTCAATCGCATTTGATACTGATGTTCCTTTCGGGTCTACAAGGTAGGTCATACTTTGCATGTTGTTGAATTCACATTTCCCTTTGCAGTCTTAACAGGACCATTTTTTCTAAATTTGTTTCTTTCATGATGTTATGTTAATCGATCCATCGGTCGATCAATCACACAGATCATTTAAAGCTTCTGGTCGTAACGGTACTAATGCAGGGCCTGGTCAAGCAATAGATACTGACTGTCTACAAGAAGGAAAACAATATCAACTCACAGCCCAAATAAAAATCACAAATGAGAATGATGGAGATTTCACATGTGATAAATACACGGAGTGGCTAGATCCAAATTATTGTCCTCTCTTTACACTAATCGTAATGACTCCTGATGGAGAGGCGAAACTAAATCTCGGAAATGATATGATCACCGTATTGGAATGGATTGAAGGAGAATGGAATCCTTATTTTACTCTATTTTCAGTTGATGAACGTCTAGCATCGGCCTCGACCGCATATCTAGTTATTCGTGGTCCACGAGCTGGTATTAACATATACTTTGATGATGTGGCCATAGTAGAACATTTGGGCATTGATACAAGGAACAATGCCTGGAGTGCAGCTCCATCTCCTGAGGGTACCACGGACGATCAATGTATAGCAAGTACTTCTCATGATTCTCAAAGTGCAACGCCAAATGACCTTTTGGTTAGTAATTTTAATTATCAATACTACAGCGACTCGGAAACTTACAATAATGCATTGGAGTGCGCTGTATTGAACGGCGATGCAGAGGTAAGATTGGATATTGTCTATTGTATTTATGATATATTTTGTAGGGTTGAAATTGAAAAGAATGTTGCTCATAACAAGTTTTTATTTTCTCCCTATAAAACCGCAATATGACCTTCAGTCTGATCATATTGATAACTGGATTCCCATGGGATCAGAAGGCGGTACTATATTGCTGCATTACTTAGGACCAGGGAACGAAACAAGATCTTTCATGCATGTAGATAGACCCAACTCTAATTCTGGTCCAGGTCAAGAAAATATTAATCTTAGTTGCTTTCAGGTTGGACAAAGCTACGAGCTGAAGGCCAAGATCAAACTAGTGGATGAAAATGGTTTCCCTCATCACTGTGAATACAACTCATTGAATAGCGAATGCGATAACTCATGTCCGGAGTTTTTGTTTACGTATATGGAAGGCAGCACTGAGCATTTCCTTCTGATTCCGAACAACCTAACTGATCCTTGGATCGCAGAAGAATTCAACGAGTATTATGCAATATTTGAGGTAACCCAAGAGTTCCTGAATTCTCCTAATGCTGGGTTCTACTTTCGAGGACCCAGAGGAGGTGTGGGTGTTCTTCTTGATGATGTAGTCTTGACGACTTACACTGGCAACTCATCTCCTACCACTGATACGACTCCAGGGGCTTGCTTTTCTTTGGTTGTGAGTGGAGACGCAGATGTAAGTTGATATTACGAGCGTGTGTGAATGATATTATGTAACGAATGGTAGTTTGCTTACAGAAAATATGGCTGTTCTTGTTTGTTTATATTTGGTCTTGTTTGTTAATATAATGCATCATAGACTGGTGATATAAATGACTGGGAAATCAAAGATGTTATTAGTGGTCAGATTGTTACAACAACAGATGCTCCTCAAGGCTCATCACTAGCATTCCAGCATAAGTTACGCACACATGTCAATTCAGGTCCTGGTCAAGATTTGAATGTGACTTGCTTAGAAGAAGGCAAGCAGTACATCCTTACTGCTCAGATTAAGATAGAGGATGAGATTTTCGGAACATATGCATGTGATAAGTACGCCACATGGTTAGATCCCGACTTTTGTCCATTGTTCACAATTTGGGTGGATGAAGGAGGGGGGCACGTTGCAAGATTCAATATCGGAAATGATTACTACCATCATCGTGTTTGGCAAGAAGAAGACTATAATCCTTACTATGCTATATTTACCGTTGATAGTCGTCTAGCTTCATCAAATAATACCTATTTATACTTGCGCGGACCACGACGAAATGCCACCATGTTGTTTACCGATGTTGTATTAGAAGAGTATGTTGGAACAGATACAAGATACAACTTTTGGACTTCACTATCACCAATAGATTCTTCAGAGATTGCGTATGACCTACCTGATTGGGGGGACTCCCAAAACAATTACCCAACAGTGCCACCTCATCCATTTTACTATATCTATTGGGGATGGCACGGTTATGGGTGGCATCATGGATCAACAGGACCGTGCACGCAGCTTGTTGCGAACGGAGATGCGGAAGTGAGTATCGCATTCCAACATTTTGACAACATCATCGACTACAACATTTATCAAATCTCACGAAACAAATACGTTTGTAATATAATTAAATTTCTAGCCAAGTATTTTGGCAGGATGGCAGATGCTGGGAATCCCAGGAGGGTCTCTTGTGATGCACGGAGAGGGACCAGTGAATGCAACCCTCTCCTTCATGCACAGCGGCCGTTTGCATTACAATAGTGGACCAGGTCAAAGTTTGGATTTATCTTGTCTGCAATTAGGAAGAATATACGAGGTAAAGGCAAAGATTAAGCTTTTTGATCATAATGGTTTTCCATTTCGATGTTTCAGGAATGCTTGGGCAGATCCATATGCATGTCCTATGTTTACGATAGTACTTACTCTTTCTACTGGAGAAACGAAGCTTGTGAACGAGTGGAACGATATTCACGAGGTACCATGGTACGCAGATCATTTCAATGAGTTCCATGCTCTTTTCCAAGCTGATGAAGATATGGTAAATGCCGTTGATGCATATTGGTACTTCAGGGGACCGCGTTCAGATGTGAATATTGCCTTCGATGATGTGTCCATTATGCTCTATGACTATCACCTTAGTAATGCAGTAACGATTGAAAGATCACCCGGCTGTGGAGGTAAGAGATATGATTGGTTATGAATGAGCACATACAGGATATGAAAATGCTGATGGTATTTGATTCATTTGTTCTGTGATTTTGTGTTTGGATTTTTCTTTTCTTACCTACACTTGTTATTTGTTCGACTCATGATTCGGTTTCATTATTGTGCTAAATAGAGTTAACATACAATGGTGATGCACAGGTAAGAAGTTGGATATGCTGAGCTTTAGCATTTTCTTTCTATACAGACTCACTAACAAATATATATTTTTTGACTAATCGGTTTTGTTTTGCATTATTTAGTTGAACAGTTTATCTGGATGGCATGCACTTGATGGGAACGGTCTGGTAACTATTGCCAGTAACGGCCCTGATAACTCAGGTCCTGCATTCAAGACCATTGCTCGATCTCACGCAACAAACGGTCCAGGTCAGGAAATTGATATCTCTTGTCTTGAATGTGGTACTACATATAGAGTGACAGCTAAGATATTTCTTGAAGACGGTACAGGCTCTCCTTTTGCTTGTCAGCGTGGGTCAAATTGGAACACTCCATATTATTGTCCCATTTTTTCTATTGGAGTAGATCAGCCATGGGGATACACGAGATGGAATTTTTTCAACCAGAACACAGACCCAATAGTTGCAGGCTGGAATGAATTTGAGTCCGAGTTTACTGTCTCATCAAGGATTGTAAATCCTCATCTAGCACATGCATACTTTCGGGGACCTGCAAAAGATATTGTTATTTACTTCAACGAGGTAAACGTTACATTGACTTCAGATCCGCCAGAAAATGAGTTGGTAGTGCCTGCTCGTGATTTAAGTGTGAACTGTACAAACTACTGCTGCGAGATGGTCCGAAATGGTGACTCAGAGGTATGATAATAGGTCGTAGAGATGAGATATATTGATGTGTTTGAGTTTTGAACTAACTTGATTTGCTACTTGAATGTTTTAATTGTGCTTGTGTTACAGTCTTCTACTTTTGATGGCTGGACCACAATTCCTGAAGGAGATGGAGATTTGGCTATCCACAACACTGGTGCTGATGGTACTGCAACGTCTATCAAACATGTGAGCCGTACCACTATAAATAGTGGTCCAGGACAGTCAATTGAAACAGGATGTTTTGTACGCGACCAATTCTATGAAATAGAAGCGAAGATAATGCTTTTGGATGCCAGCGGTAATGCTACATCATGCGATAAAAGCGCAGGATGGAATGATCCATTATTTTGTCCATTGTTTAGTATATGGGGAAATCATGGAGAAACTGGATGGGATAATTTCTGGTTCGATGTTCCAAATAATGATACATCGACATGGGTTGCAGGAAGCTTCAATGTTTATCATGCAGTTTTCCAAGTCACTGACGAGTTGATGACTGCTACTGAAGCATCATTTGTGTTTAGAGGCTTACCAGTAGGTGTGCAAGTTATCGTGGACTCAGTTTATCTTACTCCGTACAATCATGAGCCCGGATACATGCCCGATGGATGGGGACTATATGAGTTTGACTTTTTCGCATCATCTTCTACTTTTGAAGTCAATCCATATTCTCAGAGTACATGGTAAGCTAAGCAATGAGACGGAGTGAAGATTTTGAAAATGAGTATTGTCAAGACTAACATTTGATAATTGCTATGATTTGATGAATACTACAGTGACATTCCAGTACTGAACGGGGACTTTGAGGTAAGTGGTGCAGCAAATATAACAATTGCAAATATTGCAATTGTTATATGTTGTTGATGAGTTAGAGATCAATAATTTGAATTCTGACGTTTTGATACTTATATATTTTTGTAATGAATTATTCGATTATTCGATTAATCGTTTGATGTTGGTGAACATAATAGACCGGAGACACTTCAGGATGGTTTGTGAACCATGGTGGAGAATTGAGCATATTGCTATGTTCAGAAACAGGAGGAACCTATTGTCTTAGGCATTCTCAACGTACAACTGAATACATGGGTCCAAAAGCGTATTTAGATCTAGGATGTGTGGAGGAAGGAAGAGTTTTCAATGTATATGCTCAGATTAAACTAATGGATGCTCGTTGGGAGCCTATTGGATGCGATAAGCTGGCTGGACCGTATTCTACTTGTCCTATTTTCACTTTGCATTATGAACTCCCCTCAGGAGAAGAAAGATGGAGGTATGTAGGCAATCGAGCTTTGCATCAGTGGAATGCTACTATCTTCAATGAGTTTTATGGAGAGTTCGAAGTTGATGCAGAACTAGCGAGCGCTACCAATGCATATTTCTACTTTGAGAATCCAGCAGCCGGAACAACAATCATTCTTGATAACGTCGAGATAAAAGAGCTTTTGCTGGAAGCAGATACTCAATATCTAGATATGATGGAAACATGTACCAAGGTGAGTGTTTGAATGTGCGAATGAGTTACATAACAAATGTATTTCTCGGATTGAAATATTGATGTATTAACGTGTTTGTGTATGTATTGATGTGCTTATTTTCCATGTAACGAACGTTTTATATTGTTACGCCTAAGTTTGTGCTTAATGGAAATGCGGAGGTAAGTTGGAAGTGGGATGACATGAATAACATTTTGATTACGGTAAAAAATTAATTTAACTGATCTATGCGAAATTTTATGCATTGGTAGAGCGGAGAACTAAGAGGATGGACTCCAAGGCTCGGGGGTGAGTTGGTACATCATTCAGAAGGAGCTGATTTGACCAGTAATTCTATTATGCATTCAGGCCGTCGATCATTTTTGATGGGTCCGAGGCATGAGTTGGCCATGAATTGTTTCACAGGTGGGATGATGTACAAATTTGAAGCCAAGATGAAGTTGATTGACGATGCAACAGGCGAGGCATTCGAGTGTGATAAGACAAAGCAATGGATTGATGATCTTGCATGTCCACTTTTGACTTTCCAGGTGAGCTTACCTGACGGCACAAAGAGATGGTTATACTACAATAACAAGACGAAAGGGAAGTGGCAGAAAAATATGTGGAATTTTTTCCAATCATCATTTCGAATAGACGAAACGTTGGCAACTGCAACAGAAGGTAGTTTTTACATAGAACGAGTAAAGGCAGGTGTATCGATTGTGATTGATGAAGTTGTGATTTCACGTGATTGTTCGGTATTAGTTCCCAATTGGGATGCAGAGGTAAGACATAGCAATGATATTTCAATAGACTATTTTTTATCATAGTGGCATATACTTATTGAATAACTCGTGATGATATTATCATTTATTTCATGCTTAACAACGATCAGCTGGAATCCATCTTACCTTGGTCTCAACATGGAGGAGGCGAAATTTCTATTTTGCCAGGGGGGTCAAACGGAAGTCCGAATACTTTCGCAAGTACTGGTCGTTTGTATGCTTATGGAGGCCCTACACATATGTTAGATGTGCATTGTCTCACTGTAGGCTCAAAGTATATGTGGAAGGCCCAATTTAAGCTCCTTGACTCTATGAATGGAAATGCTGCCTTTACTTGCGATAAGACTAAGCCATATGGAGATGCGGAATGTTGTCCATTTTTCACATTGGTCCTAAATTTTGCTGATACCACAAATCCAGTTTATATACATTATTACAATACTGATACAAGTGATTGGGTAGCTGGACAGTTTAACTACTTTGAGACAGATATTGAAATAACAGAGCAAATTCATATTGCAACGTCAGCACAAATGATCTTCAATGGACCACGTGCAGGTATTACTATTCTTTTTGATGAAGCAGAGCTAGAGTTGGTTCAAGAGGATAATTGCGAGAATTTGGTACCAAACGGACATTTCGAGGTGAGTATGAGTTAGCAAAGTTGTTTTGTAGTATTGTGCTATCCATAAGTGTCTTATATTTAACATAATCTATATTATTTACTTCCTCCGGCGCGATAACAGACGAACGAGGAACTAGTAGGATGGAGTATGGGAGACAACGGCAACATCACTGTTATTGGAGGCGGCAACAGTGGAAGCAGGTATGCACTTAAGGCTTCTGGACGTCTTGCAATAAGCGATGGACCAATGTCGCAAATATCGCACATGTGCATGTATGAAGGTCTAGTGTATGAGTTTTCTGCTTACTTGAAGCTCTACGATCAAAATGACCAACCCTTCTCGTGCAACAAGACTCTTCCATATGGAGATCCATTGGCTTGTCCTGTGCTAGCCATCGAAATGAACACTCCAACAGAGTTTGTCATGATGCATCCTGAGAATACCGTAGAGGATGCTTGGGTTGCAGATGGTTGGAATGAGTTTAGAACGATATTTGTGGTTTCAAACGATTTGGCCAATGCAGAAATATCGCACTTCAAGTTCAAGGGTTCAGCTCCAGGAGTATCAATTTTGATTGATGATATGAAGACCGAGCTATATAGACCCCATGCAATCAATTGCAATCAACTGGTAGTGAGTACAAACGGAGAGAACAACTATTTGGGAGATTGGCAGACAAAAGGAGGTGGATACATAGATCTGATCGATGATGGAGATAACTCAACAAAGGCCTTTGCACACTATGCTCGAGGGTCACATGACTCTGGCCCAAAACAAAACATCGAAACTGCGTGTTTGGAAGAGGGTCAAGTTTACGACATATATGCTAGATTCAAATTTGAGGATAGTGCAGGGAATCCTGTTGGATGCAACAAGGCAGCATTATTTGGAGATCCTGACTATTGCCTCTTATTTACTTTTCAATTGAATGGTAATCCTTTGCAAAAGCAGCATTTTGGAACTTATTACGGAGCCCCTTGGGTTGCAAGCGACTATAACTCATTTCACACAGTAGTTACAATTGATCACGCTATGGCCAATGCAGAGTCATTATTTTTCTACATTCAAGGACCGAGCGATGATAAGACAATAATATTTGATAACATATCAATGCTTTTACGGGAAGAGTCGAGGTAGCGATCATCGATACTGAATATAGATAGTATTGGATCATTATGAATTTTACCCTGAGGTCATGGTTTAGAAGAAAGATATAGGATGAGTTTCATGCTCTTTGGAGATTTATAACATTTTTGTTTGATTTTAATACTAGATGAAATATTTTTTAGTTTATTAATTTTTTTTTTAGGTTTTAAAGGAAACTATATTTTATGAAAGTCTTTGATTATATCATAATTTTTTTTTGATTTCTTGCAATGCAAAGGATTGCTGATTTTGATTATTTTCTATATTCCATCTTCTCTTTATTTCTTCTGATTTGTTGCATCAACCATAAATTTATTCGAACACGTATTATTGACATTTATTCCTTTGTTTTTGTTGGTCTTGCTCTAATTTGAATAAACTTACTTTAAAACTCGTTTAGATTGCAAAATTCTTGTGTAGTATCTTTTCAATGTTTTGGTTATGTTTGGTATAGTTTCTCTCAATCGAATAAGGCATTTTTGATTTTTTATGAAATTGTGAGCAAAAAGCTTTCCAATTACTCATCAAAGATATTCGTGAGTCATTTGATGTTTGTACGTGTAATGTAAGTATTTACACAGCAGGTGAGAGCTAGATGATGTACTCATAAAAATAAAAAAATATATCTACAATTCATATCACATAGCACTCTCACAGCATGTTACTGTCCACCATGGGTATTAGAAACTCGCAATGGAGAAACGTTGCCATAGCTATTGCATCACTCAGGTACAGTTGTTGCTGAAGCTTAACTTTAATATTCAACTTATCATATAGATTTTGTATCTTAATTTTTTAATATTTGGGGAAATGTAGTGCTGGAGCCAAGCCAGGTTTAGTTTCAGGGTTCTCGATGAAAATGTCAACTGAAACACAGAAAATCATGTCTTCGCCAACAATCTCGAACAAATCTGTACCTGGACTCAAGAATGGTATGGACTACACGAAAGTTGGATCTTCTGATCTTCTTGTGTCTAAAGTCTGCATGGGTACAATGACATTTGGCAAACAAAACACTTTGGAAGAGGGTGTGGAACAGCTTAATTTAGCTTTTGATGAATATGGTATAAATTTTCTTGATACAGCTGAGATGTATCCTGTTCCAACAGATGCGGAAACTCAGGGCACGACCGACAAAACAGTAGCCGCTTTTATGAAGGGAAGAAAAAGGGAAGATGTGGTTTTGGCAACAAAAGTTGCTGGAAGATCAGATAGAATTACCTGGTTACGTAAGGACGGTTCTCCTGCAAAGGTGACTAGAGATCAAATTCTTGAAAGTGTAGATTCATCCTTGGAGAGATTAGAAACTGACTATATTGATTTATTACAAATTCATTGGCCGGATAGATACGCTCCAATTTTCGGACAACCTGACTTCATGCCATCAAAAATATATGATGCAACTACTTTCGAGGAACAACTTTCCACATTGAAGGAAGTGATTGATTCTGGCAAAGTAAGATATATTGGAGTGTCTAATGAATCTCCTTATGGAGTATGTTCGATGATCAATCTTGCACAACAAGACCCATCTTTGTATGCAAAAATTGTTTCAATTCAAAATAGCTATTCTCTCGTCGTAAGGAAAGATTATGAAGCGGGTCTTGCAGAAGCATGTCATTATAACAACGTTGGATTATTACCATATTCACCGTTGGCGGGAGGAGTGTTAAGTGGTAAATACAATGTAAGCCCTGAACTTATCCCGGAGAAGGCAAGATTGAAGCTTTTCCCTGGTTTCATGGATCGTTACTTGGGTAGCCAAAATAATGAAGCTTCTAAGGCATATGAGGCCTTGGCAAAGGAGGTAAGTTCAATTGAAATCTCTTTAAAATATTTCCTTTGTGCATTGGATCTGATTCTTTATGGAACCTTGACTATTTTAATGTGTCATAGACGGGATTAACACCAACTGAGTTAGCTCTTTCGTGGTGTTACCATCGCGAGCACGTTTGCTCTACAATTATTGGGGCCACATCAATTCCACAGCTGACAGAAAATCTCAAGAGTTATGACATCCAGTTGGAGGAAGAAACTATGAAAAAGATTGACGAAATTTACAAACAATACACAGATCCGACAAAAGCTTACTAATTCTCTCCTGTGTCATTTTATATGAATCATCTTATCATCATAAACACCTATAGAAATTTTTGCTTTTCCCTTGGCTATGGAGGAGCAATAAAAAAGTGTTGTTATAATTATGTTCTAGTTCTATCCAATGCTAGTTAAGAATCAGATGGATAACCTAATACACCCGCATTTCACAAACTTATACTCAAACCCATGATATCATTTTGAACAAAAAGTACTGTTACGGGAAGTCACCATAAATATAGGACTGCAGTGCTGTGAAACAAAAAGTAAATTATTGGGAACAGGACATAAATATGGCAACACATTTTTTTACTACTCTTAAACCCATTTTGACAACTATTTCTCTTGGATATGTATTACACCGTCTCTGTATTGATTGAAAAGAAAATATTAATCCAAATTTTTGACTATGATTACGCGAAATGTATTCCTCTCTTATTGAATTCTGCCAATAAATCCAAGAAATCATCTAAATCTAGCTTGCTGGCTCTTTTCCCTTCCCACTTCGGTGATGTTACCACTTCTTCTATAATGCTAGCAATACTCTTTTGTTCTGCGTCGTCCATTTGCACATCTTGCTGATTTTGATTATCTTTTGGCTTCCCATTTATATCCTTCAAAGACAAAAAGGTTCGTCGATTATCTTCCAATAATTTTAAAGTAGGTTTTGTCATAAGTACGCTTCGAAGAGTCTTATTCTTACGATTGAATAACAGACGAACCATACCATCCCACTCGGTAAAATTGACCGGCGGAGGAGGATTTCTCAATTCTAAGCGTACTACTCTGGATTCAACCTTTGGAGGAGGTCTAAAGTTATTTCTTGCAACTTTCATCAGCTGGTCTACTTTTGCTAGTAGTTGACAATTGACAGAAAGACGACAATATAAGGATTCTCCTGGTCGAGCTGTCAAACGCAGGGCGAATTCCTCTTGAAACATCATAACTGCACATCGAAACATGGGCCGATGACTTAGTAATTTGAATACTAATGCAGAAGAAATTTGATATGGAACATTAGCAACGCAAACGTCAAAAAAAGGCAGAGAAGTTTTGATAACATCTCCTTGAATCACTTGGAGTTTGGATTGTTGAGGTGTATTTTCTACACGTTTTAAAACTTCTCTGATCATTCTAGGATCATATTCGACGGCAACGACGTTTCGGCTTTGTTGTAACAGGGGCACAGTCATATTACCTGTACCAGGTCCTACTTCCAGAACTACATCGGTTGGTTTCAAGGCTGCTTTGGCAACAATGGCGGTAACTACGGAAGGATTTTTGAGGAAATGCTGACCTAAATTGGTATTAGGTGCAATAAGATTGATTCCAGCATTATTATTGGAAGAATTTGATGAATCTTTCTGATTGTTGATTCCACGAGAAGCCGAGTATGGATCAGTGCTATTATTTCCCTTTCCTGATCGCCTTCGTTTTATACTTATAGTCTTTGGCATTTTCAATAAGAACTTCTTTGAGAAATATTTATTATGACAACAAAGAACAAATAAATAAAAGAATGTGAAAGGAACATATGATTTTGAGGAGAAATGAATGGCTGGTCTAACAAAAAGAGAAAAATACTCAAAAATGTATGAAAATACGTATAAATAAAAAATAAATTCATAAAACAAAATGAGTGATGACATTGAGAAATAAGAGAGCTGCTGTATATAGGATGTTTGGAAAGGATGACGTATCTTTTCAATAGGCTTATTACTATAGAAGCAATCATCATACGTCTTCTCTCATAGTTTTATTCATTCACAACCATGACGATACGTGCGTCTACAATACTGTTCGTAAATAAGTATACCTATTTATGTATGTGATTTATGACGTTTCCAATTTCATGACAAATTTGATTTTGATTACCGTATCCTCAGTCATAATTTGAAATAGATCAAACATGTCGGACGATGAGGCAACTAGTCGCTTAACAATGAATGATTGGTATAGCGCTTGTGAACGTTTCCAAGAGCTTAAAAGTGTGGATAAATCTTTGGGTCAAGCACAATTCCTACGATCGGAAAAAAGTGGTCCGAAACTGAAGGACTCAAGGACTCATAAAAACAGATTTTGTAGGGAGTACAAAAAGTTTTTAGAAGGCAAACTTGAAAAATCGGATAACATACGTCAAAGAAAGAAGGGAACCAAGAGGCGCAAAATTTCCTCAGACGACGATGATCCAAATGGAATAAATACAAGTGAGTCGTTTTTATTCAGGCCGAAATCTCATTTATCGATTCACCGCCAAAATGAATTAGAAGAAACGGTAAGAAAATTATGCTGTCACGGAAAAGGTATTTCCGCTTGTGATGAAAGTGCAGGAACAATTGGTAAACGATTTGAAGCAGTAGCTATTGAAAATACATTTGAAAATAGAAGGCAGTATCGGCAGATGCTATTCGAGACGAAGGGGGTTGAATCATATCTATCAGGTGTAATTTTGGACCCAGAAACATTGAATCAAACTAGTAGCAATTTGAAACACCAAGGGATGCCATTTCCTGAAGTTCTTACTGCAAATGGAATAGTTCCAGGAGTAAAGCCACATTTAAAAGTCTATGAACTTCCTGGAACGAATGGCGACACAGTCATGCAAGGTTTGGATTCTTTGGCAGTTCGTGCACGTGAATATTACAAAGCAGGAGCACGATTTGCAAAATGGAGGTCACCTCTTACCATTGATTTAAAGTACAATCGTCCTACAACTTTGGCCATTCAATCCAACATGAATGACTTAGCACGTTATGCACTGATATGCCAAAGTGAAGGTCTCATGCCAATTGTAGAACCTGATATTAGTCTCAAAGGTACCCACTCATTAGAAGAGGCAGTGGAAGTTAACATCAAAGTACAATCCGCCCTATTTCAAGCACTAAGGGAACATAACGTATATTTACCAGGTTGTACAATGAAATCCAACATGGTCAATCCTGGAATAGATTGTGTTACAGCCTATTCAGTGTATGAAATTGCCGCGGCAAATATTTTTGTATTACAGCAATCATTTCCAGTCTCGATAAAGGGAACTCATTTTTTATCTGGTGGTCAAACATTTGGTCAAGCAGCAGCACGTTTGACGGCAATGAATGAATTGAAAGCAAAAGCTTCCGAGAAGAATGACAACCCGAATAGTGATGATAAAAAATACGAATGTCCCTGGAATTTGAGTTTTAGTTGGAGTGCTGCAATTCAACTCCCTCTATTGGACCTTTGCAAAGGAAAGGACGGTGTTCTACCTTTAAATGAAATGAGTGAGATGTACATTGACCGTCTTCGTATTGCAGCACTTGCAGCTACAGGAAAATGGCATCAAAATTTAAATAAGAACGATGGAAATCATTGTGGGAAATAAATTTAAAATGAAAGTTCATGGAATGTGTCCACTGGGCTCATGCATAATTGTATAATTTGTTTATTTTCCTTGTGTTTAGATTCATTGAAAGGGATGGATCACGATAATGATGATGGATATCTTTTTTTATAAAAAAATTAAAAAATAATTCTTTGCTTACGTGCCTCCCTCATGTATAACAACCGTATACAAAGCAAACGAATCCCGGAAAAGTGGCTTGCTGATGCTCTGCTGTAGCTGAAACAAGAATAAACCAAAAGCAACGATATTATCACATTACATTCAAATCAATAATCTTGCACATCATTGTTACAATTTATAGAATTTAGCATAGGTTCAAATGTCTCGTTGGTTAAAAAGCGTCAACAATCTACTGGAACAATTGGATGGTCAGGTTGGCGAAGTCATCGAAGAAGGCGTAGATCTACGACATGGTGGACCTACTTCTTCTTCAGTAGATGATATCCTTGCCAAAAGGGGGTTGGGCAATGAAGATGCAGAAGAAGAGCATGAAGAAGAAGACGAAGAAAGTGATGATGAAACTGAAAATGAAGATACTGATTCAATTGGGCAGCAATCAGATGATAGTCTAGAGGAGCAACGATCACAAGAAAGCCTACAGAAACAAGCCATAGAAGCACAAAGTACGACTTCTTCAAATCCAGATAAGTCTCAAAAAGTCAATGCTGACAATCTATCTGTATCTATACAGCAACATTCGGAAGAAAGCGGTTCTGAGAAAACTTCGGAATCAGAATATGAAAAAGTCGAATTTCCAAGTTTGGAGTCTCCGTCGTCTTTTACAGCCACGGCAGAAGTTGCAACAGAAGATACTAATCAAAATGATGCCTCTGATAACGCTGACATAAGCAAAAGCGACGAAACCACTAAAGATGGCGACGATGCTAATGCTGATGAAGAGGATATAAATGAAGGAGGCAACACATCTGATGATCAAAATGCTGGAAAGGACGTAATTGTTGATGATAGCGTTACTACTACGGGTTCACAAACGAAAGAATCATCTGAAAGCTCACAGCAACCTGAACCAACACCTGCAATTGAAGACGTGAAATTAGTGCCAGACAATACAAATCAGCAAGACCACAACCATCAGCAACTCCAATCACAACTAAAAGAACAGCAACTGCAGAAACAACAATTACAAAAACAAATGCAACGTTATCAGAAAGAAACCAAAGAGGTCACAAACCAAATGAAACAATCTGAGAAAGAAACTCGAAAACTACGTAGAAACGTTGTTAATCTTAATTCTCAACTGGAATCTCTAGAGCATGAAATGTCCGCTCAATCCACTGAACTTAAACAAGCAGCACAACGTATGGAGAGAGATCGACTCCGTCATAAGGAAACTCTCACTCGTTTACAATCTGAACATTCGAACCAACTAGAAGTTTTGAGAAATCAATTTCAAAAGGATATTGAAACCGTAAAAGAAGATCATCGTCTAGAACAGGTTGATTGGTCCAAAACATTACAAGAAGCTGAACAAGCACGAGCCAAAGAGGGTGGATCTTATCAGGAAGATTTACAACAAGCGATTAAGAGAGAACAAGAAATATTGCAAAAATTCATATTCCTTCAAGAGGAAAAATCCACACTGGAAAATCAAGTGTCATCTCTAAAAACTCAGTTATCAACGTTGGAAAATTCATACAAGTCTCTTACCATCACTAGTGATACTGCCATGGAAAGGGAACGAGAGGCAGAGGACAAATTAGACGCGGCACTTTCCTTACATGCTAAACAAATGGGATTGAGATTAAGTCGTGAACAGGAGTTGGAAAGGACAATTGCCGATTTAACCGCAGCATTGGTTGTGGAGAAACAGAAGCAAATCAGCTTAAAACAGCCGTCACAACATCTACCATTACACTCTTCCCATGACGAGTTTTTATTAGGGGATGAAATTCCTTCGGCAGAAGACATTCTTCAATCCAGTCAGCCTGTCCATACTGAAATCCAAGATCAATTGGATATGATTAAAGTACAATTAGATATTGAAAAATTGAAAACCTCTACACTGCAGCAAGAACTCAAAGATATTTCTCAGGAACGCACGGAAGAGGAAGCCCAATATTTAGCTCATCAACGTCGAAATGAAAGGCAAATGTCAGACGTACAAGCCACTATCATTCATCTTCAGGCACAACTATCTCATCATGAAAAAGAGAAAGAGGAAGGAAATGCCGACGGTGCTGGGAATTTTGAAAATAATAATGAAAGAAGAGAACTACAAAAACAAATCGCACACCTTTCCGAACAAAGTATGAAACAACAAAACAAAATTGAAATTTCCCACTCAGAAATATCAACTCTGAACAATCGTTTACGCCAGGCAAAGCAACGAGCCGAGATTGCAGAAGACAAGATCAAAAACATTGATTTAGAGGCAGCAAATACTAGCATCAACTTAAATTCAACTGTATCTATGTATGGACATAATTCAAACCATCCCGCAAAAGCTACCAATTTTCGTTTGAAAAAGAGACGCAACAGGAAAGAGACCCAATCTATTCGTGAAGCGATGAAGACTAATGATATACCTGGGTTGGATGCAAATGAGTCTGGAGAAAGTATTGGTAAAATTATTGATATCTTAGATCGATGGTCTTTGGAATTTGGTAAGTTTGTATTTGTAACTATCATATCATATTATTCTGATTCCTTTTTCATCTTCTAATCATAATCTTTCCTCGTGATAATATTAGGATACACACTTAGATACAATCCTATGATAAGAGGTGGCTTTCTACTATATTTGCTCATATTACATATTTGGGCTTTCTGTCTTCTGTTTTTCCATGTTCATGTTTATGATACTTTACATGGAGATTTACATGATGGTCCAGGTCCTGTCGGTGTCGATAGTATGATTCAACACTCGTATAGAGTCCAAGAACAGCTGCCAAGACAAGCATATAACGGTAATTAGTTGCAAAATTATCTTCTTCAATCATTTTACTTTTTGACTACTTCCCTTTTCCGGGTGAGAAAGACACGACAAAAAGAGAGAAGGTACTAGGCACTTGGTCATAGCACATATCTGAACTAGTCTCCTTCAAAAGAGATAAGCATTTCGTCTATTTGGCTCATACCCATTTTATGATAAACCATCTATTCATAAGAAATGATGGTTGTAGTTTTTTTAAATGCCTGGGTTTTGTGACTACTACCACAAATTTAAAATTAGTCAAAAAACCAAATGCGTCGAAAATATTAGCACATCTCTAGAAATCTCAACTAATAAAACATTGCATTTATATATTTAATTAAATGGTAAGCATCGTCGTTCTTGTTCTAAAATACAATGTGAGATTCATTCTCATAAACATTTTAACTATCTCTCCAATAAAGTCTCCAAGATTTTTTCCTCAAGACAAAGTAACATTTTACTCGAGGAAATATTTTGATCCACTTTCTGTCACAACAACATTTCCAGATTTCATGACACCTGTGGCAATCGAGGAAGTTGTGATTTGTTCTCCGTCATCGAAATCGACCGATCCTGAAATAATTCCACTGATAGACTTATCAAAGTTTCGCCTCCAACTATTTTCGAAAGAAAAAATAATTTAGTGAGTATATTGATTATCAGTCATTAGTAAACAGATCGACTTCAGTAAAAACTTACTTTGATAATGATGGAACGCCTTTTGGTGCAGTTTTCTTTGCAGAAATCTTTTTTACAGTCGGCTTACTAATAACCATTGTCTTCTTTTTTGTTACTGGGGCGGGCGCTTTCTGTTTCACTTTTTCTGCGGAAACAGCTTTCTCTCGCTTAGCTAGTTCAGAAGCTTCTTTCTTTTCTTGTATTTTTCTTGCATTGGCTTCAGCTCTTTCTTGTTTTGCCTTTTCTGCAGCTTCTTTCTTCTCCTGTATCATTTTCGCTTTTGCTTCTGCAGCATCTAATTTCTCCTGTCGTTTTTTCTCAGAGGCTGCTATTTTCTCTTGCTTTGCCTTTTCTGCAGCTTCTTTCTTTTCTTGCTGAAGTTTAGCTTTAGCATTTGTAGATTCCTTCTTTTCCTGCATCAATTTAGCACTTTTTGCATCTTTCTCTTGTTTTGCTTTCTCCATGGCTTCCTTCTTTTCCTTCTGCATCTTTGCAAAAGCTGCACCTTTCTCCTGTTTTACCTTGTTTGCTTCTTTCTTCTTTTCTTTCTGCAGTTCACGTGAGTTTTTAATACTGGATGTAGGCGTGGGCGGTTTGTTCCTAGAAATACTAAAAGAGGGTCTCTTAGGAACAACTGGTTTACCTGATTTTTTAGGCGATGCTGCTGGCTTTGGCTTTCTTTGCGGTAAACTCAGAGATGGTCGCACTGGGGTACTAGGAGGGCTTTTTACTGGTGGTTTGGGCCGTAGGCTAATTGATTTTGAAATGGTCTTAACTGATTTTTTTGTTTTTGGAACCTCATCTTGTGATGGTGGTTTGGGGACAATAGTGTTCTCTAATGAGGTGGGTATTGACGGAGGCGAAGGAAGTTTTAGATTTGCAGCAATCGCTGGGGTGCCTTCCTCCTCCGGCGAGGAAATATCATCTACGTCAGCTTTTGTCAAAGGTGATATAATACGTTTTGATAGACGACTGAAAATTTCAGGTAGCGGTCGTGAGGCAATGCCAGGCAGAGGTGTTCCAGTAGCGTAAAGAATACCAAATACACCACCTAAACCTCCAGTGTTTCCTGCAGTTACACAAAGACATCGTTGATTAGTATTAGTATGAACATTCGTGATGGAATTGATGCTACTATTTTACCTTTCGTTGGGTCAATGACGACCCCTGCTGTTAGTCTTGTACAAAAACCGTCATCATCGAAAGTAAATGAAGCGGCTTCTGGTGGTCCATCGTATTTGAGACCTTTTTCATAAAAAGATTTTATTTTAATAATTGTTGGGCACTAAATCAATTGCGGAAAATATAAGCATACTGTTACTTACCATTTGGTTCAGCACCGGCAAACGTTCCAGTTCTTGTTCCTTTGCCCCTAGCATCGACCTTGATTGGAATGACAAGAACGAAATAAGTGAGAAAGTAATGTAAATTTCATCTTGAAAATTTTCTATCGCTTACCCAAACTCTGTATGGGTCATAGGGGTCAACTCTGAAATTTGAGTACTTTACGTCTAGATCTGGAAATCCTTCGTTGATGTTAAATCCACCAAAGGCTTCTACAAACGAGTCTTTCCCGATTGGCCCGACAAGAGGACCACAGAATGTAAAAGAAGAAGCTAGCAAGTCTGGATCTGAAGCACCATTATTGGCAGCAATGACACCTTTTGCTAATTGAATCATGACTGATTCCGGAAAAGGCGCTAAAAATGATGATTCTTCATCAGGTAATTGCTTTACAGGGCGAGCAAAAAATCTTTGAAGCACATTTACTGGAGGGTATAGGTCCCATGCAGATGGTGGTTTACCAGCAAAAGCTGCTCCAGCCTTAACTCCACATAATCCATTGGTATTTCCAACAAGTCGATCCATACAAAATCCAGAACATAGTTTCTTTAACTTTCCAGATGAAGGTTCAAATGTCATTGATATAACCTCTATAAAGAAAAACAACAAAATATGTTTAGAATCTTGTAAGAAGTGTGGGAATTATTGTAAAAAATTTCGATTTTACTTACCAGGAGGGCAAATCATTCGTTTACCATTAGGAGGAAGGGTTTCTTTACGTAGACGAAGATTTCCTCTCATGGTCCCAACAGTGCGAACAGTGCAACGAACAGTAAATGGATCCTCTGGATCCAAACGAAAATCATGCGCACGATAGTCAAGGTCAGGGAATGCGGCTCTGTTGGAGTAGACAAGTTCAAAATAAGAGTTAGTCACCAAAAAAGGGATTTTTAAAGTGCTCTCATTTCTTTCATGTGATACCTTAGATCAAAAAATTTTCCTGCAGCCAAATATTGCTCCTTATCCAAAATACTGCTTTGGAAATCAGGCCCAATCCAACTAAATTCGTCATCAAAAAGAGAATCATCTCTCACGCCGAAATCAGAACCAATAATGGTCCTTGCTTTAGAAAACAAACTTTCTGCAACTGGTGAAGATTCGTCAGATGAAGGAAAAGGTGACTTGAGTTCAAAGTCCTTCTCATCATTTGCAAAAGGATTTTTGATATTGAAGCCTTGAATCGCAATCTGGGTGTTTGTTTGTGCTTCTTTTGTCGTGATTCTACCTTTGAAAACACTATTTTTTTGAAGGAATTTATTTGTGAATCCAAAGGTTGCAAGTGGCATTGAAAGACTTGCAACACATTTCACAATTTCGAGTCGCATCGTTTTAAGGGTTATTTCCTTCCTTTAAAGATGCGGTCTAGTGTTTGATGATATTTCCCAGCTACTGATGTGCTTATTTTTTTTTTAGCATCAGTATCTTCCATCAAAGAAAATCTTCACAAAAAAGATATTATTATTTTTTACGTAAGATCTTATGGTATGTCATCTACAGAAGTAGGTACGACTTCGTGAAGAAAATTCAAGTCTAATGATTAGAGTTGATTTATCTAAGCAATATTCCGGTATTTCCAGTTCTAGCTCTCTCTAGAGGAATGATTGATTTTTCTTGTGCTCCCTGCTATGTATCACCTTTTGTGATCTTCAAGTAACTGCACTTCTATTTTCTTACAAAGGTAGAGAGTTGATGCATAACTTCACTTACTCTTACTTTGGGCATTGGAATTGGATACGTGTCTTTGACAAAGGATTTGCCTAATATTGAATGTTTTTCATAAAATTCTGTCACATTTTCTTCTCCAGCAACGCATATTGATCTCGACTAAATCAAAGAAAAATAGTATTAGATGAAAGTTAAAAGTATAGTAGAATACCGCAAAAACCATCATTAATTTTAGTCAATGTGATTGTACCCGAGAGCTTTCAATTTGATTTATTCTAATTTGATAAAGCCTAATTTCAACATTGATGGAATTTTTTGGTCATTCAGATAACGAGAGAGCGGTTGGGCTTTATTCTTTAACATCGATGAGAGTGAAAATTGTTTACACCAAAGAATTCGAACGATTATAGCAGGATTTCGGCTAAGGAAAAAAAACGCATTGACGCATGTGCACATATCAAACATGAAATACTTGAAAAAGATTGATTCAAAACGAAAAATATGACATTGAGACAATTTATATTTTTACAAGGTGAGTTTTAAGAATAGGGGCTGATAATTTTGTCTGTTCTAAAATGAGGATAAAAAATGACGGCACGCGAGGCATGTTTTATTTGAGAAAATGCTCGTTCTTGTTGTCAAAATCAACCTGACAAACGCAAGCTGAGTATGTGTCCAAATGAGAGAGGAACAAAATATCGAAGCTTTTTCTCTCTCGAACGATGTGGATTACATAAAATGGAGTTTAAGCTCAAGTTACTCGTGCCTAAGCTATAAGACATCAGAACGTTGCTGTAGAGTAAGTAAGACACAATTGAAAAGCACAACTAGCTAGAAATGCATGCTTACGTTTACACCAATATTTCAATAGTGACGACATATCCTTAGATTGAATTCATTTCCAAAAATCAGTACCGTACACGTACTTAAGAATCATAACAATATACAAGACTTTACTATTAGGAACAATATATTATTACGAGTGTCCATGTAGGTTTACGTATGCGCTTAAACAGTCCTATGCATTATTAATTCGGAGACTTACATTTTCGTCATCATATCTCCCAGAAGTCCTATTTAATTATTTGAACTTTGAATATGTCATTCGTATGTGGTTGAGTAGAGCATTTTTTCTAAGTAGTTTTAGACAGCAATCTATAAAAAATGAGAATTCGTTTAGCATATATACCAATTTCAACTAAAAACGTACAGCTATTGCACAAACCGTATTTGAGATTATTTGAACTACGTATGTAGAGTATGTGTTACCTAAAAGTCTCGTCAGACTCTTTTCGAATCCAAAATTTGCACGAAAACTTAATAGAATCATATTTTATCGAAGTTCAAAGACCAAAGCTGGAACCTGAACGCAGAAAAGGAAAACATATTCTTGCTCAAGTATATCAAGAAGCTTAATAATCTAAAGAACAGAGATAAGATGTCACAAGTTATTGCAGAAATCTTCGAAGCTGGTGGATTTCCAGTTGTTGCTGGTATTGTCGCTTCCATTGTAACAATGATAATCATTTTAACTAGCTTGACAAAGGCACCCGTAGCAATGAAACCTGACGATTTCCAAAATTTTAAGTTAAAGAAAAGAGTCGAGCTAAATCACGATACTCGCTTGTACACGTTCGCTCTACAAACTCCAACTACTGTCTTGGGATTGCCAATTGGGCAACATATCACTCTACGATTTAAGGATAAGGATGGAAAGAACGTTCAAAGGAGCTATACACCCGTGACTGGAGATGAGACTTTGGGCGAAGTTACTTTTATTATCAAAGTATATAGGGCAAATGTTCATCCAAAATTCCCAAATGGCGGTAAAATGAGCCAGCATTTGGATAGCTTGAAAATTGGAGAGGCTATTGAAATGAAAGGACCTAAAGGTGAGTCAACTTTAACAACATTTGTTCATTTTGTATCGAAAATGGAATCTCACGTGACCAAAATTGTCAATGAAACAGGCCATCTCACATATTTAGGCTCGGGTAAATTTACCGTGAAGCAAATGAGAAAACCACTTCAAGAACGCAAAGCAAAACATTTTGGATTTATTGCAGGAGGCACTGGTATCACACCAGTCATGCAAGTTGTTAAAGCTATTTTCCGAGAGACAAAAGATACGTCAACAACTATGAGTGTCCTCTATGCGAATCAAAGTAAGTTTTTAAATGATGTTCTTAGATTAGCTTCTTTAGGCAACCTCAAAATCTAACATATTTTCATGCTATACCTGAATTTTAGCTGAAGAGGACATTTTGCTCCGTACTGAACTTGAATTGTTAGCAAAAGAATACCCAACACGATTCAAAATTCATTATACAGTTGATCGCCCTCCAGCATCAGGATGGAAATACTCTACGGGATTCATAAATAAAGAAATGCTTGAGAAATGCATGCCAACATCAGCAACAGATGGTTCAACGCAAATTTTGATGTGTGGCCCACCACCTATGATCAAGTTTGCTTGTCTTCCAAATCTTGAAGCACTTGGCTTCAAGGATACTGATCATTTCACTTTTTAAATACAAATGCACACAAGCAAGAATTGTGATTGATCAGTTTTCGTCATCTGTATAAACATTTCCAATGTAATTAGTAAAACAGCCAATACATATGTAGCCAATGCAGTGATATTTATATTCATGTTTATCATAAGTTTTGTCATTTATCATTCATTCACTGAAACCACTAAATTTAATGATTGTGTGACCAGATTTCAAAGGATAATGCTGTCTCGTAAGGAATAAACTTTCAACATTTCATCAATTTGATTGTTTCTTATTACTTCGTATCTTGAACGACGAATAAAATTTAACGCAATGAGTAAGATATCAATTGCTGCTTCGATGGCCGCGCCAGGGCCTTGGAAGTAAAATAACAAAGAATTTATCTTTTTTACGTTTGTTCTTGGAGTCTCCAGAATAGTTTCTACATTTTTTGAGGGAACGCCTCTTGCCCATCCAGTAATATTTCAGTTGCTCTGAAAAGTATTTGTGTTGATGCAAATGTAGAAGAGTTGCATTCGTTTGGTTCTACGCTGATTTGGTATAAAACTCATTTGCAATCCAGATACAGTGAGAAGAAGCCCCTGCCCTTCTTCTGATGGGATCGTATGATGTATAAAAACCATGCTTCACCCTTTCTTTATCATTTCAATCATATTATAATTTTCCTATTGGATTTTCAGCTTTGATATCACAGGCACTATTAATGATTTCATATCGCATCTCTTGATCCACATTTTCGTTTCATTAACATTCCTTAAAGTCAACCATCATTTCTAAATATGAAGAAAACGTAATTTAAAGCAGCTAATTTAAAGATAAAAATATATCTTTTTCCTACACAAGAAAAGTCGTAACATTGCAATTGGGAATACACCAAAATGTACAGGTTTCGTCCGTACTTATCAAACGAAAATTTCATTTTTGCATCTAAAGCGCACACTTTTTGCTTTATGTTATTGATATAAAATTGAATTGATTTTAGTGCTATGCATTTATCAATTATCATTGTACTGGTAATTATAAGGCAATTATGAATTTTTTTTTCTGTCAGGCAGCCATCATGTTTTGTAAATTGGTTGATTCGTCAGCTTATACGCGATTGAATGAATGGTTTATTTGTGTTTTTGCAAAATAATTATTCTTATATGCTTAGTTTTGATAAACCCTAACTCTAAGCCTAACTCAAACCCTAGCTCTATTTCTCTAGCCAGAACGGCAAACTAAAGTCTAAACTATGACATAAATAGAATTTAGATAATTGTGACTACAAACTCGTCTTTACAATCAAGGGTGTACCATTCTAGATAAAACAGTAGGGCAGTAGGTAGATAATCTCAAGGTAAAACATAGTGTTACTCATTATTTGTAACTATTATACCTTGTGATTGCAAATACATTTTTTGTTCAGCTCAAGATCTGAAGTATTTCAGATTCTGTAAATGATGCGGATAATCGCGGCGTATGGATATTTCCAACTGCCCTAGTTAGAAGAGCTTCCAATCTTTTAAACACTGATACAAGTGAAATGAAGGTGGAAACAGTAGTAGTAAAAAGATGTAGCTTCAATATGTGACACAAAATGTCAATAAATGTCAGATCAAAGCATATATCTTTGGTGGATGAATTTGCTTGCACGAGCATTTTTTTCGTTCTAGGACTAAATTAGTCCCTTCAACCTATAAACAAATCTTTTCATTAAAGATCGTGACTGATTTAAATAAGTAATTTTAATTATTGCATGTACCATACAATTTTTTCATTTAGTGGTATTCATAGGCATATCATAAAATGAAAATAACGACATACTTTCTGAGTACCTACAAATCCATTGAATCATTCGATCTAAATTGCTTAGTATCCAATTTGTAAGTAATCTACGTATTGATTGGCTTTGAGCATAATTAAATTCGTCATTAAAGTAATTAATAATATCATTTCTATGCTAACGGAGTCGACTATATCGTAAAGATACTCTTCTACCTGTATCATGAAGCATCTGTATCTTCAATGTCCCTAAGTAATTTAGGAGTAAATAACAATTGGTGAAAACGGTACTGTTGCAAATATTTTAATATCAAATCCACTTATAATTTTTCAAATATGCTGAAACGTACCGCTTTCCAACTATCTATTTTTGCGTTGCTTCAGGGCTTCCAAGCAAAGGTATCTTGTTTTAGTTCGCCAAGCACATCAAAAAAAATACTGGTTTGTTTTGACGGATCGGCATGTAGTCCGGAATTCAATTGTCCCGATGAGGATCTCGATAAAAATTATTCGAACGTGCTCAAATTGCATTGTTTGGCCGGTGGAAGTATCAATGAGAAGAAAATGAAATATGACGGCATTTCAGATAACCAAGTTTCTCTCTACGTTCGTGGAGTTGGTGAAAACAATGAATTCTGGCTAAATACTCTTAATGGGATTATTTCGAAATTATTTAGAAAAAAAGTTCTTGATACTGGACTCAATGCCGTGTTTGGAGACATTGATGTTCCAATTAAACTAATGCATGAGCAACTATCAGAAACCATTGAAAGTGAGGATGATAAAATTTACATTTTTGGTTTCAGCAGAGGATCTGCGACAGCAAGAAAGTATGCAAATATCTTAAACAACAAGGGAATTCAAACGACAAGTGGAGTTACAATCAAACCTAAAATTCGTTTCCTGGGATGCTGGGACACCGTTTCATCTCAGCTTGGTGCCAATTGGTTTCAGTTGATTCGTAATAAGGCTAAAAGGAGGCTTCCTTCTACAAAGATTCTTCTTGAAGAAGACGGCTATGTTGCAGATAATGTCGAGAATGCAGTGCATGTTGTATCACTCGATGATGCAAGAATGTGGAATCTTTATACACCAACTCTTATGGGAGAAGAGAAAAAAGTCGAAGAGGTTTGGTTCCCTGGGGAACACGGTGACATAGGTGGAGGATACTGGAACAGAGGACTTAACGACAATTCGTTTGCTTATATGAAGAACTGGGTAACGACCAGGCTAGGTGAAGACAACTTGGAGTTTCTTGAATCTGACGAAGTGAATGAGGAAGCATTGAAAAGTTCAAAGGAAGCAGGAAAGAATGCGAAACCGGAAGATCTTAAGATTCTTGCTAACTCTGCAATGGCATCACATTGCGAGGCAAGTCGTTTGGACAATCGAGTAGTTTGTGTTTCAGAAAGCAGTAGTCTCGCAGAATCCAAGAAAACAGTCAAGATTCATGTGAGCGTTCTGGACCACCTTCAAAGTTTTAAATCCAAAGAAAAGTATTTAATCAATCCAGGTTTGAAAGACGTGAAGGATTTTGTCGTAGTAGGCGCCGATGGAGAAGTTCTAGAAGGGAAAGCTGACGAACTTCGAAAAGAACTAGAAACTTATCCTTGGGACAAACGAATGCTAACAAAATAAATGATCATATCATTTTGAAGACAGATTCAATTAGTTTTGCTAATGCATTCATAATGTAATACGAACCAATGCCATTACAGAACTAAAGGCTTATATTGAAAATTGCATTAACTTGCTTTAATAAATTCGAGATAGCGTATGATAATTACTAAAAAAATTGAAACTATGCAAGTATTTTTTATGCTGATGTAGAATTTATGTTTTCATCACATTATGGAAAAAGAGAAATATGTGAAGGATAAGAAAGCAAGACTAAGGACTTATTTGTAATTGGAAGAATGAAATGGAAACACTACCTTGAATGCACATTCAATGCTTTGCATTAATAATATGTAGAAGATATTTAAATCAGCAACAGAAGTCATCTCAATATCTAAGTTTGTATCTAAAAACGTGAGAGTTCTGATTATTGCTTTAAATTAAGAAATGTCTTCCCTA
>Ga0209092_10000109_pt1 | contig 72424 bp, 61 predicted proteins | sample FraStrMetagenome_FD_187446 | JGI IMG/M metagenome (GOLD analysis project Ga0209092, IMG submission 187446) | Marine eukaryotic phytoplankton communities from Arctic Ocean - Fram Strait ARC3M Metagenome (SPAdes) (version 2) | ecosystem: Environmental > Aquatic > Marine > Oceanic | place: Fram... | reverse complement strand
CGGCGTGAATCCGCCAAAGGCGTCCTGGTAAAACCCTGCCGAAGAATTCACGAACATCCCGTTGGGTGACTCTGCAAAGAGGGCTTGCGCAATGTCCGTACCCTGGTCAAAGTTCGCGTAGATCCTGTATGTGGTCCCCACAGCTGTAGAGGCCACCACATCGTAGGTCAATCCAGTGAATTCAGCCTTCGCAAAGGCTGCAGATGAGACAAAAAAGACAACGGCACAAAAGCGTGCAAAAGAGGGAAGTTTCGGCATAGCGTTTGAATTTAATCAAAAACTCAATGACGCCGGCTCATCCGCCCCGCTGATTTTTGTCACTGAAGATTCAGATGGACGCCCTTAAAGCTTCTGTTCCTTGTGTCCACTTGGCAGAGTCAGACGCAAAATCTGCCCCCAACTGCTTCGCCAAAACCTTGCCCAGCTCCACTCCCCACTGATCGTAGCTGAATACATTCCAAAACAAGCCCTCAAGAAAGATCTTGTGCTCAAAAGCGGCAATCAGCGCGCCAATTGAAAAGGCATCTAACCTGTCCCCCAGCATAAATGTTGAGGGCCGCCCACCCGCAAACGTGCGGTGTGGCGCAATGGAATCAATCGCAGCCTGTGCCATGCCCGCTGATGCCATCTCTTCGGCGACTTGGACCTGGGTTTTCCCGACACAAAAGGCCTCAGCCTGCGCAACGGCATTGTCCAGCAGCAACTTGTGCATGTCGGCATCCCCTCCCATTGGTTCACGAAACGCCACAAAGTCAACCGGGCATTTTTCAGTGCCCTGGTGCAAGAGCTGATGAAATGCGTGCTGACCATTTGTTCCCGGCTCTCCCCAAACCACTGGGTGTGTGGACCAAGAAACGGGTTGCCCATCTCTCCCAACCGCTTTTCCATTGGACTCCATCTCCGCCTGCTGTAAATAAGCAGGCACCCGATGCAAAGCTTGTGCATAAGGGAGCACCGCACGGCTTTGATGCCCCATGAAATTGACATTCCAAACTTCGGTCAATGCCAGACGGAGCGGGACATTCTGTTCCGAATCTGCGGATTTGAAATGTTGATCCATCGCCCTCGCGCCTTTCAGTAGACTCCGAAAAGCCGCCGCGCCAGAACCCAAGGCAATCGCCAATCCGACTGGACCCCAGAGTGAGAATCGGCCCCCAACCCAATTTCCAAAACCAAACACCCGGCTCTCCGCAATGCCCATTTGACCAGCGCCTGAAACATTGGACGTCACCGCAGCCAAATGACGACCTGACTCCTCACCCAATCTGTCCCCTAGCCAATCCAACGCCCGCCGGGCATTGGCCATGGTTTCTTGGGTTGTAAAGGTCTTGGACACGATCACCACAAGGGTTCGCTTCGGGTCTAGCCCGAGCAAAGCTTGATCCAAATGAAAAGGGTCAACATTGCTCACAAACCGGACATCAAGTGGCGCCCCATCTTGTATTCGCACAGGAGCCAAAGCCTCATGGACCATAACAGGTCCGAGGTCTGACCCACCGATGCCGATGTTCACCACGTGGGTGAATGCCCCGCCATCTGACGCCACGTAATCCCCGTTTCGAACGTCATCTGCGAACCCAAGGAAAGCATCTCTGGTTTCCATGACCTCTTCCATCACAGAATCTCCACCGACCTGAAAATCATCCTCAGGGTCACCGCGCAAAGCCATATGCAATACAGCACGGCCTTCTGTCGCATTGATTGCGTGGCCACCAAATTGCGCCGCGACGGCCTTTTTCCAATGGGCATCTTCTGCCAACTTCACCAAAGCCTGCCAAGCTGGACCGTCCATACACTGCTTGGTGAAGTCAAACCGCCAACCCATGTCATTCGGCGACAATACCCAGCGGCTAACACGGTCATTCGAAGACTGCAGTGCCTGAAGACCAATGCCATTCAAACGATCCGCATGGCCCTGAATTCCATGGCGCTCTGCGGCGGCTTTGAAATCAAAAGGAGAGAGGCCGGATTCGTGCATCATGTTTAAAATCAGTCCGCGTTGCGGTCCATACAATTGAGGTCCTCAAAGGCTTGTGTCAAACGGGCGACGAAAGTCTGTTCGCCTTGACGAAGCCAGACACGAGGGTCATAGCGCTTCTTGTTGGGTTGTTCGGCGCCTTCTGGATTGCCGATTTGAGCCTTTAGATACTCACTCCACTGACCTACATAGTCTCGGACTCCACTCAAGAAAGCCCACTGCATGTCCGTGTCGATGTTCATTTTCACCGCCCCATATCCAATGGCTTCGCGGATTTCCTCCACACTGCTTCCCGAGCCACCGTGGAAGACAAAGTCGACAGGCCTTGGGCCCGTGCTGTGCTTCGCTGCGATGTGATCTTGACTGTTTTTGAGAATAACAGGGGTCAACTCTACGTTGCCTGGCTTGTATACACCGTGCACATTGCCAAAGGCTGCTGCGACTGTAAACTGGTCGCTTACCGCCTTCAACTGCTCGAACGCGTATGCCACTTCTTCGGGTTGAGTGTAGAGGTGCTTTGAGTCAATCTCCGTGTTGTCCACACCATCTTCCTCGCCCCCAGTCACACCGAGTTCGATTTCCAAGAACATCCCTAGTGGAGCCATGCGCTTGAGGTACTCAACACAAGTGCCAATGTTCTCCTCCAGTGGTTCTTCGCTCAAGTCAATCATGTGCGAAGAAAAGAGAGGTTTGCCTGTTGCCTTGTAATGGGCTTCTCCCCGGTCGAGCAGACCATCGATCCATGGCAACAGCTTCCGAGCACAGTGGTCTGTGTGAAGTACGACAGGGACACCATACGCCTCTGCCATTTCGTGAACGTGCAACGCTGCAGAAACACTGCCGTGAATCGCAGCCTGCTGATTGTCCATCTTGAGGGATTTCCCTGCATAAAATGCAGCGCCCCCATTGGACAGCTGAACAATCACAGGAGAACCCACTGCCGCAGCCGTCTCCAAGGTGGCATTCAACGAGTTCGTTCCTGTGATGTTGACTGCAGGTAAGGCGTACCCTCTCGCTTGTGCATCATTGAAAAGCTCTGCTACTTCGGCGCCGTGAAGCACGCCTGATCGAAAACGGGACATCTTTTGGGTGAATTTTAAGGAGCGCAAGGTAGCACCTCACATGCCCGAACGCTTGGATTTGGTCGGCAAAATTTCACCCCCCAATGCCCCTCACCTAACTGTTCACTCTCTCCCCTTATCCAACACCTTCATCATTTCGGTCTCATTGAACGACAACCACTTGGCCGCTTCAATGGCCGAGCCTGACCAATCGCTCTCAGGATACACCCGAACCAACTCTCCATATGCCTTCAATGCCCCCAACGTGTCCTGAAGGGCTGACTCTCGAATGAAGCCAATTCGAAAAATCGCTTCTGCAGCCAATTCCGAGTGAACCGCCCCTTCTGCAACATTCATCCACTGCTCGATTGCAGCCGAAAAATCTCCCCTGCCCTGCAGCAAATCTGCCCGACGCATCAAAAACACATTGGCCAGGGAATCGCCATGATGACCATTGGCATAGCGTGCATAATCACGAAGCAATGAGGCCACCACGCCTTCACCTATGTCGTCTAGCTCGCCTGAATTCGCGTTGGCCAGCAGCGGACGAAGCCTCTGTTCATCGCGAAAGATGCTGGATTCGAGCGCCTCTTTGCTTGAGTCAATTCCACAACCTGCAAGCATGGCCAAAGCCAGTGTGCCCCAAACTAAACTCCTCATCGACGTCCACGCTTCCCCGGAAACCGCATCGCATAGTCCGACGGGATTTTACCCGAGGAAATCTCCTTGAGCTTGCCTTGCAAGAGCGCCTTTTTCAAGAGGGGCACATAGTCCGGAATCATGACCCCATCGAGGTGGTCATTTTCATGCTGAACAATCCGAGCTGCAATGCCATGAAGCGCCTCTTCGCGAAGGACCCAGTCTGAATCAAAGTACTCCACCTTCACAGATACGGGCCGTTCAACCGGCTCACGTACACCTGGAATAGACAGGCACCCTTCCTCCATCACGTCGCACTCCTCGGACTCTTCGAACAACACGGGATTGATCATGACCCGCTTAAAATCCTTGCATCCAGGATCGCCCTTGTCCCCTTCGCCAAAGGGAGAGCCATCCACTACAAACAGCCGAATGGACTGGCCAATCTGAGGGGCAGCCAATCCAACACCCTCCGCTTTGTACATGGTTTGCCACATGTTTTCGATCAAGGCGTCAAGCCCATTCATCTCCTTGTCGACCTCTTCTGCTTCTTTGCGCAGGACAGGGTCACCATAGGCCACAACTGGTAATATCATGGTGCAAATTTGAGGACTTCAGGCCATTCCCCGGGCTACCTTTGTCTCATGACCCAACAGAATCGACCATTGGACAGCATTGACGCGGCTATCGAGGACATTCGCCAAGGAAAATTGATCATCGTTGTCGACGATGAGGACCGTGAAAATGAGGGGGACTTTGTTGCCGCAGCCCGTTTCGCGACACCTGAGCTCATCAACTTCATGGCCGTGGAGGGACGCGGCCTGATTTGTGCTCCACTCATCGAAGACCGATGCGACGAACTTGACCTGGAACTCATGGTCAACCGAAACAACGCTGCATTTGAAACCCCATTCACAGTCAGTGTCGACTTAGTGGGCAAAGGGTGTACGACTGGAATTTCAGCGCAGGATCGCGCGAAGACCGTGCAAGCCTTAATCGACCCGAACACCCGCCCAAATGAGCTTGGACGCCCGGGGCACATTTTCCCCTTACGCGCAAGACGCGGCGGGGTATTGCGCAGAGCAGGACACACCGAGGCCGCCATTGACCTTGCCCGACTTGCTGGACTAGAGCCGGCGGGGGTGATCGTTGAAATCATGAATCCCGATGGCACCATGGCCCGCTTGCCCGAATTGCTCAAGATGGCCGAGAAATTTGACCTGCGCATCGTGTCCATTGAAGACCTGATCGCATATCGATTGGCCAATGACACCCTCATCCAGCGGACCGGCGAGAAGCAAATTCAGACCGCACAAGGTGAGTTCACCATGATCACCTACCGGCAGACGACAAGTGAAGAAGAGCATTTCGCTTTGATTCGTGGTGAATGGAAAGAGGGAGAAGCCATTCCAGTGCGCGTGCATGCCAGCCAACCCAGATTTGACTTGCTGAACACGTCCGATTTTGGACGGGGCGATGTTCTGCAGATGGCCTTAGAGCGGATGTCGGACATGAAACAGTGCGCTTTTGTTTACCTCGAAAATGGAACGGCACCTTGGAGCGCTGTCCACGATCTTCCTGAGGGCATTGCGGCTGCGGACCCAACCCAAGTCGGCGTAGGCGAAGCCGAGCTCAAAAGAAGGCATGGCCGAACCTATGGTCTTGGTGCACAAATCCTCAGAGACTTGGGCATTCGGAACCTTCAACTCATCAGCGACACCGCCAAAGTCACCAAAGGAATGTCCCTCTACGGAATTGAAATTTCTGAAGTGTTGCCTCTGCGAAAGAGCTGACCCCACCCAAAACCTTCAAAACGAAAAAGCCCGGCATGAGCCGGGCTTTTTCGTTCGAAGAGGAGTTGTCCTTACTTCTTGTGCTTTCCGTAACGTGTGCGGAACTTGTCAATCCGACCAGCGGTGTCCACCAATGTGTTCTTGCCTGTGTAGAATGGATGGCTTGCAGAACTGACTTCCACTTTGATGACCGGGTATTCATTCCCGTCCTCCCAAGCTTCGTTCTCTTTGCTCTCTGCGCAACTCTTTCCAAGGAAACGCCAATCCGCTGTCAAGTCTTTGAAAATGACAGTGCGGTAATTGTCTGGGTGGATTCCTTCTTTCATGGCGTATCGTCTAATCGACCGCAAAAATAGTTCGGATTTTCTCCATAACCAACCCTTTATACCGCGGCCCTTTTTTTACCCAAAATTCGCCGTATTCCCATGCCCTACTGAACGAAATCAACAAGCCCTGTTGGATAAACTCAAGCGGCCAAATCCACAAACCAAAAGTAAATTGCAGCGGTTTTAAGTGAGAAGGCTAGCCACGGCTAGCTGAGCATCAAGTGATAATTTGGTTAAGTAGTCCCGCAGTGAAACGTCACTGCGGGACTTTCTTTTGAGGCCATTTCCACCATCCACATCGGCTTGTCGACACTGACACCCAACTGGAGTGAATGCAGCACACGGACCGTCCATCTTGCAGCATGTCGCGGCTCCACCGCATATCCATTTTGATTTCTGTCCTCACGGTCATGACAGCCATGGCCATCCCCGGAGGTGTCGTCATTGAAGGCCGCCTTGACGGGGCGGCTTGTGCCGGTCAAATGGCTCCGCTCACGATCAGCATCAGCAAAGGAGGTCTTGACTATTTTGGGCGCATGATGCTCCGGCTGCCTCCTGACTGCCGGTTAGAGCCTCAGTCCCTTTTTGGCGGGAGCTATCATTGGGACGAAGAAGAGAATTTAGCCGTGGTGAGCTGGCTCAAACTTCCCGAACGAGAGCGATTCGACCTCGAATTCGACCTTCTTATTTCGCCCGACGCCAACCCCGGTGAAAGGCAACTAGAATGGGAGTTTAGTTTTATCCGAAACAACGACCGAGCAACGGTTCATCCCGCCCCTTTCACATTCGCGATATCGGCCCCTCCAGTGGGTGCTGATTTGGATGAACGAAGCCCGCTGCCCCGCAGCGCGTCATCTGATCCTCTTGTTGTTGATCAAGACCCCGCTGCTGTGCGAAATGTGCAAGAATCCCAAGGCCATACCCGCGTCCAAATCGAGCTTGCGAATTTGACGGATGGCGGTTTCGCCAAGCTCACCGAAACCATTCCTGAAGGCTGCACTTGCCAAGTTTTGGCCGCTGCTGGCGGAGTTGCTCAAATCGTGGGAAATGAGTTAAACATCCTGTGGTTCGACTACACGCAGGTAGGGCCTGTCTCTTATCAGTTGGACAACTGCCTATTATCACACGCCCAAAACTTTAACGGCACATTATCATGTGTAGTGAACGGTGCTTCCATGAATTTCAGCGTAATTCACGCCAAAGATGACATTCAGGGTAGTCATGCCCCTTCAAATGAGACGGCAAAAACCAGCGTTGTCACCTTTGAAGTTCAAGTTGCAGCAACGAAAAAACCGGTAAGTACCGATTATTTCGAACGAAAGTTGAATTTTCGCCATCAAACGAGAGAAGAGCGCTCTAGTTTCTGGGTCAGATACACCCATGAAAGCTTTAAACGCTACGAGGAGGCCAGAAACCACAGAAATGAACTAACGGAGGCTTATGCTTTCAACGGTCCTTTTGTGGTGGCACGAAAAGGTGACAGGCGCATAACCGTTCAGGAAGCCCTCACCATTTCGGACCAACAATGGCTGCCGTGAGGAGAAGGAGATACGGATTACAATGAGCAACGACCAAGCCAAAACATCGAAAACGGAAGGAACTTCTGCCGGATGGACATCCAGCATGAGGGGATTTCGCAGTTGGCTTGAATTGGAACGTGGCCTAAGTTCAAACTCGGTGGAAGCGTATCTCAGGGACGTTCAGCGTCTTTCCTTCTTCGCGCAAAACCTCGCATCCCCTGGCTTTGAGCCAAAGAGCTTTGCTCCCGGACATGTCGATGGTTTCATTGCTCAACTTTTTGACGAGGGATTAAGTCGGAACAGCCAAAGTCGAATTTTGAGCGGGGTTCGGAACTACTGTAAGTACCTCTTACTGGAGGGCATTCTGGACCGAGACCCATTAGAATTGTTGGACTCTCCGCGCCCAGAAAGGAAGCTGCCGGACGTTTTAAGTGTTGGAGAAATCCAAGCCATCATCGAAGCGATCGACCTCTCACGAAAAGAGGGCATTCGCAACCGGGCCATTTTAGAGACCATGTACAGCTGCGGCCTCAGAGTCTCTGAAGTTGTGGGGTTGCGCATCAGCTGCGTCGATGAAGTCGAGGGCATGGTGAAAGTCATTGGCAAAGGGAACAAAGAGCGGATCATTCCAATTGGAGAACTCGCTTTGGACACCATTGCACGCTACATAGAGGAGTACAGAAACTTCGTCGATGTCGAAACCGATTACGAAGACACCCTTTTTCTTGGCCGCAGAGGAAGAGAATTGACCCGTCAAATGGTCTTCACCATGCTCCGAAGAACCACCCACGAGGCGGGAATCCGAAAGCAAGTCAGTCCGCACACATTCAGGCACTCCTTTGCGACTCACTTGATGGAAAGTGGAGCGGACATCCGGGTTGTGCAAGAAATGCTGGGACACAGTTCGGTGAGCACCACTGAGATTTACACCCATTTGGACCAACGCTTCCTTCGGGAGCAAATGGAGCGTTTTCACCCGCGCAGCGTGAAAGCTTGAGGAAGACCCTTCTTTTCCTTTCTTTTCTTGTTCCCCTTCTTTTTTTAGGTGCATGGGTTTTGGCGCAAACCAAAACTGAACAAGAGGTCACACTCAGCACGCATGTCTACAAAATGGACAGCGTGCCCCTGTCTTTGGACATCCGGATTCCCAGCCGTTACAATCCGACACTTCCGGGTTTGATCTTCATCCATGGTGGCGGTTTCTCAGCCGGAACCAGAAATGCAGAACCTGTTCAGTCCTTTTTGGACTCCATGGCATCCAGGGGCGTCATCAGTGCCTCTATATCATATGCATTGACCAGAAAAGGCCGAGGGTTTGGTTGTCAGGTTCCTGTAGAAGAAAAGAGAGAGGCCGTTCGCCATGCAGGTGAAGACTTGATCGATGCACTGCATTGGATTCAATCCCAAGACAACAAATGGCCCTCAGACTGGATTGCAGTGGGGAGCAGTGCAGGGGCTGAAGCGGCCCTTTGGTCGGGCTATCTCTCAGCACCACAGGCTTGGTCTGGAATCGTTAGTTTTTCTGGCGCACTCGATGGCCAAGCCAAGGTTCCACAGTACGCCCCCCCTCTCTTTGCCATTCACGGCGCCTGCGATCGCGTGGTTCCCTCTGGACGCTCCATTCACCGGCAATGTCGCAATGACGACGTGGGCGCCTGGGAACTCTGCGGAGGGTTGTGCTGGGCCGATTCACTGAGAGCCGCTGGATTTTCTGCCACAACATGGACCGAATGCACAGGGGGACACGGGGTGTGCAATTCTGCGATGATGGACAAACGCGTCCAAGATGCGCTCTTTGAATGGATGACACTTTTGCCTGAAGGAAAGAATGAATGCTGGTCCAACACCCAGGGCACCTTGGCACGCAACGTGCGCACAAAATGCCCTCAGCCGTGTGACTCAATCGACTGAGAAGGAACGTCGATTCTGCGCCACAGTTCAGCTGCCCTTTTGAGCACTTGCACAGGGGCTTTCTCCCGGACCCTGGCCAACAACTCGCCATCCCCGGTATCCTGATTTAAGCACGATAAAACCTGAAGGATTTGCTCTGAAGCTTTCTCTGCATTTACCGGCTTCGCTCGGGTTTGCTTGCTCAGCTTCTGTCCCCTCTCATTTTCCAAAATCGGGACATGCCCAAACCGCGGCATGGCCGTTGAAGCCAAGTCCAGATTGCTTGCCGATTGAAGGGCATTCCACAGTTGAATCTGACGCGGGGTGCTGTCCAATAAATCAGCACCGCGAATGACATGGGTAATTCCCTGCGCCATATCGTCTACAACCACAGCCAATTGATAGGCCCAAAACCCATCGGCCCTGAGAACAGGAAAGTCACCCAAAGACAATGGATCCATGGACAATTGGCCTAAAATCAAATCCTGCCAAGTCACGTCACCCGACTCCATCTTGAACCGAACCAATCGGCCCTCTTTTCCAACAGGCAAGCCCGTTCTGCAATGGCCAGGATAGACCAAATGACCGGCCAATTCCCGGCGCGTGCAGCTGCATGGGTAAACGCGGGAACGGCGCCTCAAATCACTGAGTGCATCCTGATACCTGGTCAACCGACGCGATTGCCACACCACAGGCCCATCCCAGAGTAGACCAAAGGCTTCAAGGGTCGCAAGAATGTCCTGACTTGCCCCTTTTACCTCTCTCGGTGGATCCAAGTCTTCCATGCGCACCCTCCATTCACCACCATGATGACGCGCATCACACCAAGATGCAACTGCAGCAAGTAAACTGCCCATATGCAACTGACCTGTGGGCGATGGTGCAAAGCGGCCGATGTAGCCGCTGGCATTCATTAACGGACCAGTTTGCGGTATTTGATTCGCTTGGGGCCCGAATCTCCTAGGCGCTCCTTGCGATTGGCCTCGTATTCGGAGTAAGTCCCCTCAAACCAAACCACCTGAGAATCACCCTCAAAGGCCAAGATGTGGGTGCAAATGCGATCCAAGAACCAACGGTCGTGAGAAATCACCACAGCACAACCAGCGAAGCTCATGATGCCTTCTTCTAACGCCCGGAGTGTACCAACATCAATGTCGTTTGTAGGCTCGTCCAAGAGAAGCACATTGGCCTCGGTCTTCAAGGTCATGGCCAAATGCAAGCGGTTGCGCTCTCCACCAGACAGAACACCGCACTTCTTCTGCTGATCAGAACCGGCGAAATTGAATTTGGACACATAGGCCCTCGAGTTCACGAGGCTTCCTCCAATGTCGAGTTGCTCATGGCCTCCTGAGACCACTTCCCAAACGGTCTTCCCCTCGTCAATTTCCTTGTGACGCTGGTCAACGTATCCCACCTCCACGGAGTCTCCAAAAGAAACCGAGCCTGCATCGGGCTGCTCCTCTCCCATCATCATTCGGAAGAGCGTTGTTTTTCCCGCTCCGTTGGGGCCGATGATGCCCACGATGCCCGCAGGGGGGAGAGAAAAGCTCAAGTTTTCGATCAACAAGCGATCGCCAAATCCTTTTTGCAAGCCTTCGACTTCGATGACCTTGTTGCCCAAGCGCGGTCCGTTGGGAATGGGAATTTCGAGGCGCGCCTCCTTTTCCTTGTTTCCCTCGGCCAGCATGGACTCATAGTTGGTCAAGCGGGCCTTGTTCTTTGCACGCCGTCCTTTGGGATTCTGACGAACCCAGTCCAATTCTCGCTCCAATTCCTTTCTGCGCTTGCTCTCGTGCTTTTCCTCCTGAGCCAAACGCGCTGTCTTCTGCTCCAACCATTCCGCGTAGTTGCCTTTCCATGGGATGCCCTCTCCGCGGTCGAGCTCCAAAATCCAGCCCGCGACATTGTCCAAGAAATAACGGTCGTGCGTAACGCACAGCACCGTCCCTTTGTAGCGCTCCAAATGCTGCTCGAGCCAATCGATGGTTTCTGCATCCAAGTGGTTGGTCGGTTCGTCCAACAAGAGCACGTCGGGTGCCTGCAAAAGCAATCGACACAACGCAACGCGTCTTCTTTCACCACCCGACAAGTCTGCAATCTTCTGGTCATCGGGAGGACAGCGCAGTGCCTCCATGGCAATGCTCAATTTCGTGTCCAACTCCCATGCATCGAGGGCGTCAATGCGGTCTTGGACTGACGCTTGCCTGTCCATCAAAGCCTGCATTTTATCTGGATCGTTGAGGATCTCCTCCTCCATAAACTTGGCGTTGATTTCCTCGTATTCCTTGAGGACGGCTACAATTTCTTGTGTGCCTTCTTCTACCACTTCGCGCACCGTTTTTGTTTCGTCGAGCTTGGGCTCCTGAGGCAGATATCCCACAGTGTAGCCATCCGCCCACACAACTTCGCCCCTGTATGCCTCGTCCAGTCCGGCAATGATCTTCATCACGGTGGATTTACCCGAGCCGTTCGTACCAATGATGCCAATTTTGGCCCCATAGTAGAAAGAGAGGTAGATGTCTTTGAGGATGTGCTTTCCGGTTGGGGTCGTTTTGTTGACCTTGACCATCGAAAAGATGACCTTTTTGTCGTCGCTCATGGGTGTCGCAATTGGTGCCGGGAAGGTACTCAGGCCTTCCTCAGGGTTAACTCGGTGATTTCAGGCGGCATACCAATGCGGCCAGGGAAGCCGAGAACGCCAAAACCTCGGTTCACATGCAAATGCTGACTGGTCTCCGTGTAGAGTCCTCCCCAGCGTTTGTAGCGCAACCGACTCGGCGAGAACTTGATGCCTAAAAACGGGATTTCTAACCCCATCTGCATTCCATGTGTATGGCCTGATAAGGTGAGCTCAATGGGCGCCTTTTGGCCCATCACTCGCTCCTCCCAATGGGTTGGATCGTGACTCAATAAAACCGCAGGCAATGCTGTATCTGCTCCAGAAATGGCTTCCTCTAAATCGCCAGACTGACGAAAGCCTTTCCCCCAATTTTCTACCCCGACAAGAAGCAGTTTCTCCCCCTTGATTTCCATCACACGATGCTCGTTTAAAAGCAAGTCAAAGCCCATCTCCCCGTGAATGGCCTTGGTTCGATTTCGAATGGTCTCCCTCTCCTCTTCCGTGCGCTGGGCATAATCCGCATAGTCATGGTTGCCCAAAATGCTGAACTTCCCATAGCGACCACTCAAGGATTGAAACCTGGATATCCAAGGCTCGGCCTCGTCACTGTGGTCATTGACCAGGTCTCCTGTGAAACACAGCACGTCGGGGTTCAACTGCCGCACCATCTCCAATCCAGGGTCTACAGTATCAAACTGCTCCAAGAAACTGCCCAAGTGGGCATCTGAAATCTGGACAATTCTAATCCCATCGAGAGCGTCAGGCAATCCTGGCATGGGGACGTCATATTTCCGCACGTGATAGCCCCTTCTTCCCCAAGTCATTCCATGGGCAAAGGCCCCAAGGAGCAAGCCCGCAGAAGCCTGTCCTGCGATCGTAATAAAGGTGCGTCTGGGAACACCCGGGCGATTTTCTGCTGAAGAAAACAACCACTGCACCCCAAACCGAAAGCCCTCTGCAATCTCCACACCCGCGAGCGCCAATTTTGGAACCAGAAGAGAGATCAATACTGCGTGGGTCAACAACAACCATTCCGGCTTGAATTCCCTCCAGTGAGGCCAACGCAGGAAATACACCATTGTCCACACCAATTGCACAACTCCAACGCCCCTCCAAGCCCACTTGATGGCATTGAATCGGGCATGCTCTGACCACATCCGATTGAGGTTGCGCCAAGCTCCCCACTCGATGAGCCCCAAGATTCCCAGAAGTATGACCGATGTCAAGATGATGCGGGCGATGGATGGCATGCCGCGAAAATAGCAGCACCGGATAGCCTGCACTCAACTTTGGGAAACCTTGGGCAAAAGATTTCTCCCTTGCTTTAGCTCTCCATTAGAGCCGCCCTGGCTTCGCTCGCCACAAAAGGCCCACAACGAAATGTTCCCAGCCTTTCTGCGCTCGATTCGAGGTGCAGCCAATGCGTGACCCAACCCGCCGCTTCAGCGCCTTCCAAATCATGTGTGGCCAACCAAAGGATGCGTCCTGTTGCGCACCATTGTCCCATTTGACTGAGCATTTCTCGCCGTCCCACAACATCGAGAAAGGCCGTGGGCTCATCCAACAACAGCATGTCCTCCCCTTGTGCGGCAGCGCGGGCCATCATCACCCGTTGGGCCATGCCGTCGCTCAGTTCATTCAATGATCGATTGGCCCACTGTGAAATGCCCGCTTCGTCCATGATGCTCAAAACGTGCGACTGCCCGGAAAGACGACCACCAGCGCGAAGGCCCAATTCCACGACATCCCGCACCGTCATTGCCGATGATCTCGGAGGTGTGGAAGCAACCAAAGCGGAACATCCTGCCCTCTCTTCAGGGCTCATTTGATGCACATTTTGACCTTTCCAATAGACGCCGCCTGAGCGGGCAGGAAGCAATCCCGCCAGCGTCTGCAGCAAGGTGGATTTGCCGGTTCCATTTCGCCCCACCACCACAACAGCCGAGCCCGGTTCAACAGAAAAATTCAACGTTCCAGCCCCCCGAATCGGCCGGATCAACTGCAAGTCTTTGATGTCCAACGGTGCCTTCATCTGCTCATCCATTCTCACCCACTGTTTTCCGCTTCAACAGAAGCCAAAGCACCACGGGTGCGCCAAGCATACTCAACACGGCATTCAAGGGGATGCCCGCAAATCGAACCGCAAGGTCTGAGATCAAAGCCAGCGCCGAACCTGTGAGCATTACAGGAACAAGCAAGGACCGGTGACGCGCCGTTGGCAGCACAATTCGCACCAAATGCGGCGTTGCCAAACCCAAAAAAGCAACAGGACCACACCAAGCCGTTACCAAACCCGCCATGGCACCCGTGGTTCCCAAAACACCCCATGTCAACCGCTTCTCATTGACCCCCATGGACCGGGCCGTTAACCGGCCCAAGGTCCACATGTCGAGCATCGACGCCCTCTGAAAGGTCCACACAGAAGCCAAGCTGAAAATCAAGAACAAAACCCCGACACCGCTCCACGTGGCTTGACCAAAAGACCCCATTCCCCAAACCACAAAAGCTTGCAATGCTTGCGCCTCTGCTCCAGCCTGAAGGACGGTCACCATGGCCCCCGTTAAATACCCCACCATGAGACCGAAAATGAGGAGTGCTGTTCTGGATCGAAACCAGCCCACAACAGCGCCCAACATCAACATCACAGCCCATGCACCCAAAAGCGCTCCAAGCACCGCTGAAGTCCACCCCCAAGTGACCCCAACAGCCCAGCCTCCCAAGGAAACCAACGCCACACCCAATGTGGCCCCCGATGTCACCCCAAGTACGCTTGGCCCGGCAAGGGCGTTCCGGAAATAGGTCTGCATGAGCAATCCAGACATGGCCAATGCAGCTCCGGAAAGCGCAGCCATGCACAATCTGGGCAAACGAAGCCGCCACAATATGGTGCCGGCTACACCCTCGTTCCCAATCAATGCCGACCACTGCTCACCCCAACCCAGATCTGCGGGACCCGAAAACAGCCCCAACCCAAAAAGGAGGAACACGCAAGAAACCAAGATGCCAGTCCAAAGCCGCTGAGAGGTCATTTTAATGGGGTCCGCTGAAAATACGGCAGGGCTGAGGGCTGAGCAGCTCCCGGATGCAAAACAGAAATTAGGTCGGCCAACATGCGGTCTGGCTCCAGAATGGCATCACCGAAATAATCCACCTCTGCTGTATTGCAGTGAAACACCAGTTTGGAGGAGAAATCGCACCACGGCGCCTCTCCAATAACATCCGCCATGGTCCATCCTCCTTTCGCGTACACCACGCGTCCCCATGCGTCGCATTCTTCAGCAATGAGCGCACATTGCTCCAATTGCACCTCGTAATTCGTTCCTGCACGACGGAGTCCATAACGCTCCGCCATCTGGGAATTGAATGCATATTCCCCCCCTGCATCTGCCACCATTTGCGCCACCAAACCATCTTCGGTTGGCGCTGTCCATTGGCCTCCGGATTCGCTCCCAGTGAACACCGAGGGCCAGCCGGATGCATTTGCTTCTCGCTTGGCCTCTCCGACAAGGATCTGATAACGCGACTCAATTCCATCAAACAAAGAGTCTGCCAGCGCCGGTTTTCCCAACAGCCATCCAAAGAGTTTGATGTACTCCGCCCTGCCCAGCGCATGCGACTCTGAATACTCCGCAAAAGCCAGCACTGGGATGCCTGTTCTGCGTTCAACACCTTCCATGGGGTCCCCAAATGGATAAGAGGTTAAAACATCCGCTCCACTGGCCAGCAAGGTTTCTTCAGAAAGTCCTGCGTCTCCCCCCAAATTCAACTGAGGCCCCTCCGTGGCGCGTTTTACGCGATCCAAATAACCACAACCCACCCACTGCCTTTCGGACGCTAAGGCCAACACGAATGGAACGTGAGTGGTCGACCAAGTGGCCAGATTGAGGGGCGCTGCAGGAAGCCGGTTCAACCTTCCATTGTCAACCAAGACATCCGCAGTGCCTTTGGCCCAAAACGTGGTGTCGTCTGCTGACTCTCCTGCCACCCATAAAATTTTATGGTCCGGCGAAAAACCAAAACCCGTGGCCCATTTCACAGAAGAAACAACGCCTTGTGGTGACCCGGTAATTTCGGTCGAACACTGCGGATTCACACACCCTGCAAGACCAAATGACAAAACGAGGCTGCACCCCATCACCCCATGTCCAAACCCTGTCCTTCTGGACCGAATCCTCTGAAATGGGAGCACGTACACAGACAAATCCATGCATCAAAAGTAAGCGGGCCCGGAAGGCTGTAAATTTGCAGTGTACCCGCAACGATCGGAAATGCCAGTATCCCCTGAAGAAATCGAGCGCCAACGCAGGTTGGACGCCATGAAACTCAAGCTGTCAGAGCTCAACAACCAGCTCGACGTGGCCCGCCTCGGCGGAGGGATCAAGCGCATCGAGAAAGAGCACGCCAAAGGCAAACTCACCGCTCAAGAACGCGTGAATCTTCTTCTCGATGAAGGAGCGCCACGCCTGGAGATTGGGGCCCTATCGGGCCATGGGATGTACAAGGAGCACGGCGGATGTCCCGGTGGAGGTTGCGCAGTGGTGATGGGACAAATCGAAGGGGTTCGTTGCATTGTGGTGGCCAATGACGCCACAGTGAAGGCGGGCGCTTGGTTCCCGATAACCGGCAAAAAAAACTTACGTGCTCAAGAGCTCGCTTTTGAATTCCACCTCCCCATCCTTTACCTGGTGGACAGCGCGGGCGTCTACCTCCCACTGCAAGACGAGATTTTCCCGGACAAAGAACATTTCGGACGCATTTTTAGAAACAACGCCAAGCTGAGTGCAGCCGGCATTCCCCAACTCGCGGCGGTCATGGGCAGCTGCGTTGCAGGCGGAGCCTATTTGCCGATCATGAGCGACGAAAGCATCATCGTCCGCGGAACTGGCAGCATTTTCCTCGCTGGCCCCTATTTGGTCAAGGCGGCCATTGGAGAGGACATCGATTCGGAGTCTTTGGGGGGAGCCGACATGCACGGCAGCATTTCTGGTGTGGTTGATCATGTGGTGGAAGACGACCGTGAGGCCATTGCACTCCTTCGCAAATTGGTCCTGCATCGCGCTGACCGTCCAAGTTTGAGGTCTTATGGCAGAGGGACACCTGCCCCTGCTTTGGGCGACCCAGATGACCTGCTCGGTGTTCTGCCAGAATCCCGACGTCAACCCTACGACACGCGAGATCTCCTCTCGGCATTGGTGGACAAGGGCGAATTCACCGAATTCAAACGCGATTTCGGCAAGACCCTGCTGTGCGCAACCGCACGCATTGACGGATGGAATGTGGGCATTGTCGCCAACCAAAGGATGCTGGTTAAAAGCGCCAAAACAGGAACGCAGTTCGGGGGCGTGATCTACTCCGACAGTGCAGACAAGGCCGCTCGTTTCATCATGAACTGCAATCAAAAAGGATTACCGTTGGTCTTCTTGCAAGATGTTACCGGATTCATGGTGGGGTCCAAAAGCGAACAAGGCGGCATCATCAAAGACGGTGCAAAGATGGTTAACGCCATGGCCAATTCCGTGGTTCCCAAATTCACCGTGGTGGTCGGAAACAGCTATGGCGCTGGCAATTATGCCATGTGTGGAAAAGCCTATGACCCAAAGCTCATGGTGGCTTGGCCCACGGCCGAACTCGCCGTCATGGGTGGAGCGCAAGCCGCAGGTGTGTTGCTTCAAATTGAAGTGGCCACTCGAAAAAAGAAGGGGGAAGAAATCACACCTGAGCGTGAGGCGGAAATCCGACAAGTGATCGAAGCTCGCTATGCAGAACAAGTTTCCCCTTACTATGCCGCATCCAGGCTTTGGGTGGATGCCATCATTGACCCGAGAGACACCCGAAGCTGGATTTCAGAGGGCATTGCGGCGATGGATGGCGCCCCGGAGGAAGGGCCCTTTACAACCGGTGTCATGCAGACTTAAAAATCAGGCGCGTTCTCTTTCAGAAAGCGTCTTCCACATCATGGCCAGCAGCGTGACTTGAGACTCCGCGTTGCCGCCTTTGAGGGCTTCAATGCCCTGCTGCAAAACAAGCATGGCCTCCAAAAGATCAGCTTCATCGTCCACCACCTCTGGCAAAGCCTCCATCAAGGTCAGGGCCTCGACCATCACCGGCATGCCAATCTCCACGCAACGGGTAGACAAGGCCTTCAAATGGCCTTCTGCTGTGCCCCCGCATTCCCAAAGACACGCCAACAAGGCGGGCAACTGCTCGGCATCATCCGACTCCAAAGCAGCATGAAGCAGGGCTTCCCCAGCCCCTTCCAACTTAAGGCCACGCAATACGTCGTCCACTTGCTTTTGAACCGTGTTCTCATCCGTTTCACTCCTCAGACGAACCAACTCAGCAACGGTGGATAATCCCCCCTCATCCTTCACGCGCTTGAGACCAGCATCTCGGATCTCAGCAACAGGAGAATGCAACGATGAATGCAACTCCGCCAGTGATTGGGATCGTTTCTCTTCCATGCGCCAAAGTTAAACGTCCGCTCCTTCCTTCCACTCTGCCAAGATGGATGCCAACTCACCGAGCATCATGGCGGTCGCGCCCCACACAAATGGAATTCCCGAAAGGCGCCAGCCTGGAGCGGACATAGACCCCCATTTTTCGCGCCCGCCCACTTGGACTTTTTCCTCCACCTGCCGAAGCGGATCCAACAGCTCATGAAGACACATTCGGTAAACTCCAGCGACTTCGACTGGGTCCGGAGAAAGGACGGCTGGCAAGGTGACGGGGGCGAGAAAAGGACGAACCACAAACCGACTGGGCGCCACATGCACCTCCGTTAATGGAATGGGACGCGCATCTGGCATCCAACTTGAAGAAAGCCCCAATTCCTCCCTCCATTCCCTCAAGGCGCAATCCAGAAGGGTTTCTCCTTCTTCCTTGCCCCCTCCGGGCAAAGCCATTTGACCCCCATGCACACCTTCATGCGGGGTTCTTTCAATCAAGGCCAATCGGCCATCGGCCTCCACCCCCAACAACACTGCCGCTTCTCGGAAGTCCACCCCCACTTGCCCCGAACTCCTGGCTTCCTGCGCAGAAGTTCGACCGTAAGGCATAAAGGGCAGGTGCGCCCTCTCCCCAGGCAAGGGGTTAACCGCACGACCCCAAGACTTCCAATCCATGTAAACCGGCTCATTCATTCCTTGCAAAGTTCGCCTTATCCCGAATGTTTAATCCTTGACTCATCCGTCCTAATTTCGCAACACTGTGCTACAATTGGGATCAGAACTTTGGTTTCCGCCACCGGAACAATTTGGAGAAGACGGCTTGGTGGCCCTCGGGGGGGACCTCGCGCCCGACCGATTGCTCCTCGCTTACGAAAGGGGCATATTTCCATGGTCCGCACCCGAAGACCCTTTGCTCTGGTGGTGTCCCGACCCCCGGGCAATCTTGATGCCGTCCGAAATCAAGGTTTCCAAAAGCATGCGAAATGTGCTCAATCGTGGTCAATACCGCACTACCCTCGATCAAGATTTCAGGGGGGTCATGGAAGGCTGTGCGCACAGACCGGAAGAGGGCACCTGGATCACAGAAGACTTCATTGAAGCCTATGTGGAATTGCACACCCTTGGCTTTGCCCACAGCGTGGAAGCTTGGGACACCGGAGGGCATTTGGTTGGCGGCCTCTACGGGGTATCCTTGGGCTCTATGTTTTTTGGTGAGTCCATGTTTGCACGCTCGACCAACGCGAGCAAGGTGGCCTTTGTACACTTGGCCCGGCAACTTGGGAAATGGGGCATCGAATGCATCGATTGTCAAATCATGAATCCACACTTGGAATCTCTGGGCGCTGCGCACGTACCCAGAGGCATTTTCTTGACTGAATTGGCGCGCTGCTTAAAGGCCACAACGAAAAGAGGAAAATGGTCTTTTGACGCTGACCATCCATGATGACCCCAGTCCCCTCTCTCTCCTCCTTTCGCCTGCTCCAGCTCAGGCTGCACTGGTGGTGGCTAAAGAAACAGGGTTGGAGCATGGATGGACCACGACCAAAACAAGGGGCCATCACCTTTTTTCTTCTGGAGACAGACCCAAAAGCCACCTTCATGATGGCGCGTCTGGCATTGTGGCTTGGGCCCCAATCCACTCATGTCGCGCATGCTCTCCATCCCCATGCCCATTATTTGGTGACCCTCGATGACCGAAAGGCCATTGAATGCACGGTCAACAAGGCCATTGAGCACGATGCCAACATTCAATTGGTCCATCTCGACACAACCGACAAGAGAATTCGCATCCAGTCTGCCTTCAAACCGGGGTCATTTTCAATCCGAACGGTAAAATACATAGAGCGAATTCTAGCCCATTCGCCACAAAACCAAAGGATTGGACCGACCTCGATTCGGCGTTGAAAAATTGTCCATATCTGAGCGAGGAAAAGTCCATGTTACAGGGCTCATCCACTCTACTTTGCAGCATGAGATGCGCGACGGTCTCATTCACCCTTCATCGATTCAAAGCCATGGACAAGCACGACCTCATGATTCTCGACATCGTTCAGCAGCACAAGCGCGAACAGCAGGAACACATTCGATTGGCTACACTGGAACGCAACTTCTGGAAGCGAATTGAGGGGGACGTAACATTGAGTGTGGGCCAAGCCCGAATCGGAGAACGCATCACGCGCTTGTATCTCGATGGCTTGATCCAAAACAAAAGCGGGTACATGCTCACCAAAAAAGGACGCGAAGCCCTCAATGTGAAGACGGACAGTTTCGCTCATCTCGCTTGAGATACCCGAACATCAGTCCAACGAAAAAGGCCTCCAAATGGAGGCCTTTTTCGTTGCCGACAGCCACAACGTGACGGACGCTTCAAGAACCTTTAGTTCTCTTCAATGATTTCCAGTTTTGGATACTTCTCTCGCCAGAAATCCAACTTACTCGGATCACGCACGGTGATCACAGTTCTTCCATCCAGCCTCACTTTGATGTTCGGCTGCAGCTCTTTGGTCTTTTTCTTCTTCGCCATAACGATTGCTTCTTCTTCACAACAGGCAAGCCCTGATTTAGTTGTCTAATGAAAGACAGAGATTCTCAATGACCAAGGCCTAGAGAATCTATTGTGAAAGTTTCCAACTCTGTTTTAAACAACAAACCGCATTGTTGGACCACGCATTCCGCCATTTCAGGCCGCCATGCGGCTTCCTTTTGAACCGAATACGTATCCAAAACCTGCTATGTAGAAGTAGCAAAGCACGGGGAGGACCAGCGCGAGAGAAAATCCTGAGACATCGACCAACGCCCCAAAAGCCGGTGGAATGAATGCGCCCCCAACAATTGCCGTGCACAATACGCCGCTTCCCTGCGGCTTAGAATCCCCTAGATTCTCGATTCCAAGGGTAAAAATGGTCGGAAACATGATGGAATTGAAAAGCCCCACAGCAAGCAACGCAAGCAACGCAGTCAAACCTGAAGCCATCATGCTGGTCACGACCAAAAAGGCCGCAATCACCGCAAAAACCGAGAGAAGAATTCCAGGACGAATGCGCTGCATGAGTGCCGCTCCAATGAACCGGCCAATCATGGCACCTCCCCAATAAAAGGTGAGAAGCACACCCAGTTGTGCCTTTGGATCCATGCCCCCAACAGCTTGCCCCTTTATAGAAGCTGCCAACGATGCCATCTTATGTAAGATCGGCGTGCTGTCAATCATCTCCTGAACACCGAGGTGAAGTCCATAGTTCACCATGTAACTGCCCAAAGCCACCTCAGCACCCACGTATACAAAAATGCCTGCAGCTCCCGCTAAGAGGCGCCGATCGGACAGAACACTTTTTGTATCTCCTCCCCCAGCATTCCCTTCCAGAATTCGGGGCAAAGTGACCATGGCAATCACACCGGCCAAAGCCAAAAAAGCCAAGGCAATGACCACAAAAGGCACTTGAACGGCAGACGCTTCCGCTGCGCGGTAACCCTCCAATACTTCAGGTGCCATGAGGGCTTGCTGCGCGCCCGTTTTCACGCTATCAGACAGCAAATACGTCGCGCTGATGATGGGCGCAATCGTGGTGCCCAAAGAATTGAATGCCTGGGCCAAGTTCAATCGACTGGACGCCCCTTCTTCCGATCCCAAAACCGAGATGTATGGATTCGCAGCCACTTGAAGGACCGTGATGCCCGAAGCCACTACAAATAGGGCAAGAAGGAACAAACCAAACAACCGGGTTGAGGCCGCAGGATAAAAAATCAGACAACCCAATGCGGCCAATGACAACCCAACGAGGATGCCGTTTTTGTACCCCATCTTTTTGATGAGGCGTCCGCCAGGAATGGAAATCACACCATATGCGGTAAACCACGCAAACTGAACCAATCCAGCCTGCAAGTAAGTCAACTCAAAAACATCTTTAAGTCGGGGAATCAAGGCATCCACCATGACAGTGATGAATCCCCACATAAAAAAGAGGGACGTCACCGTAATGAACGCCCCTCGGAATCTTTGTCCGTTGGTCATGTTGCGCAAATTAGCAACAACCCCGACGCACTCCGCATCACACGAAGTGGTTTTTACCTCAACGCATCAACTGGAATGTCCCGAGCAACTCTTCTGCATCGGTGCGGGCGCCTTTCCACTTCAATCGATAATTGTACATCCCCGTGGGTGCGTAATGGTCTCCACCATTGACGTTGCCAATCCAAACTTCATCTGGGTCTTCGCTGTGGAAGACGTTTTCGCCCCATCGATTGAAAATGTCCAATTCGTAGCGCACCACTTCTGAAATGACCACTTTAAAAGCATCGTTCATTCCATCATTGTTGGGCGTGAACGCGTTGGGGATGTAAATCATCACCGGCCCCTCCACCAGAGTGTATGCACTGTCTACACAGCCAATTGGATTGGTCACCGTCAATTGAGCGTAGTAATCCCCAAGGCCGTCATACGTGTGAGACGGACTGGGCTCATCACTGGTCGCTCCATCACCAAAGTCCCATTCGAAATCGCAGTTTGTACAATCCGGCTCTGGCGTTGCGATAAAGTCAATTTCGGTATCCGTGACGTAGCTCGTGTAAAAATCACTGTAGACATACTGCACCTCCACTTGAACGACATCAGACAAGGTCTCTCCGCAGATGTCCGTAACATCCACAGGGTAGCTAAATGAATTGCTCGGCGAAACATATTGGTCCTCACCAAAAGCAGGAATGCTTGTCCAACTGTAAACAAAGCCCTCCTCTCCACCTGTCGCAAGGGCAGACAAATTCAAAGATTGACCCCGACAAATCACCGTGTCATTGGACACCACCAACGTCATGGGGACGTCTGGGATCAACAGGGTCGACCCTGTTTGGTTTTCGCCACCGCACCCATCTGAAACTTCAACAAATATTGGGGTAGTCTCAAAACTCTGGACCGTAATCTGAACATCATCCCCTCCGTATGGCACACCACCTACTGACCATTCATACTCATATTCGCCCGCACCGGACAGAATGTCGACTGCGATCACCGTATTGTCGATGCACGAGGCATTGATGGTGTCAGGCAAAGACAATTCCAATGCCGGATTCACAATGTCGATTGTGGTGCTCGCAGAACCGGAAGACTGACAATTGTCCGTGACCTCGACAGCCAATGTGGTGGGCAATCCATCCCCATAATTGTAGGTGGACTGATCACCGACCGGATTGAAGTTTTGGGTCCACTGATAAGTGTAGACTCCACTTCCTCCTTCAATATCCGGAGACAACAGGAAGGACTCAGTGCAAGGTCCGACCAACACTTCGGGCAAAGTGACCTCGAGTGGAGGGCTCACCACAACCACTTCGGTGTTGACTGTTACAAACTGACCACAACCATCGCTCACCTCAAGCGTAATCGACATGTCCTGGTCGGTTGTCCAATTCAAGGTTTCTGTGAAGCCCAAAAAGGCAAACCCCTCCAACCACGCCCAATTGTAGTAAGGCTCTCCACCTGACCATTCAGGTTCAATCGAGAACGGGACATTACACGCCACTTCATATGTCGCATCGATGTCCACAATCAATTCAGGGACATCAATGCTGACGCTGATCATGGCCTCCGCCGTTAACCCGCATGCGTCCTCTACCGTGAGGTGCACCTCTGACGCGTTGTTCCAAGTGCTCACAAAGAGGCTGTTTCCAAAACCAAATGCAGGCATGTTGTCTTGGAAAGTCCAAGAGTATTCATACGGCGGGTTGCCCCCATCCGCTGCTGCAAATATTTCCGCAAAGCCATTGCAAGACAGGACCAAATCACCACCCAAAATTTCTGCAGTCAACTCGGGATATTCCTCCACAACGATGTTAAACGTCCCAGGGTCTTCTGGCATTCCACAGGTATCAGACACCGTAACAACACAATCGTATGCCCCTGCAGCAGCGGGGATGTAGTTGAATTCAGGAGCATCCACCCCCGGATTGCATGTCCAATCGTAATGGTAGTTGCCATAGCCCCCTTCAATGATGGGCTCCAACAAAACGGAGTCTCCAACACACAGCGTGGCATCGAAACCCTCCACAACCAGCGGGTCAGGCTCGTCGGCAATGTCAAACTCAAAATAGCTCGTCAATCCCCCGCCATTGCATGCGGCAAGATTCAAGATTTCCATGATCACCGTTTCTGTCCCTTCGACCAATCCATCCTCAAACGCATCCAATGGAAATTGCTGCACAGAAACAAAAGGCGGAAAGAAAACAGTGTCTGGCAGGAGCGTGAAATCAAGCCCATTCGTTGCGGTGCTCGCCGAATAATCAATGATCACCATCTCTTCAACGTCCAAAATGGTCTCCAACGGGCGGGTGAAGGTCAACAGCGCCTCTCCACAATCTTCGTAGATTATGTTGGACTCAGGTCCACCAACGTCGATGCTCAGGTCAACTTCCACAACCGAGTTTGATTCAAATGATCCGGACTCTAGAATCACAATCGACTCCAAGGCTGTATCCGAGCCATCCGCAATCGCAAGGCGGATGTGGTAGGTCTCTCCGCATTGCACTTCACTTTCTGCCGTGAGCTTCACCGTGTATCCATTCTGGCAAAGCACCTCATTGGCCGGGTTGTCGATGTAGTACACGGCATTGGTCACGTTGTTGACCGAACTGATGGTGATGGCCAACTGGGGATCTGAATCCGGGACTTCGGCGAGGTTAATGGCGCCTCCAGCGAACGGTCCTGCAATGCCAGGACCACTGAGGAAGAACCCGAAAATATCATTGTATTGGCTGTTGATCCAAGCCAGGTATTCGTCCGAGCCAAACACGTAATTGAACCGCACCGTATCTCCTGTGGCAACGAAATCAAATTCAATCGCACAGACATCATTGACACTGGATACCGCAAAGTTCTGGCCAATCAAAGGCGGTACACTGTTTGCGATGGTGAGCAAATCTGCATCTCCAGAGACTTCGAGGTTGTCCTCAATAAAGTCGTCCATACAGCCATCATCCGTATTTGCTGGATTGTTGGCCACCTCCGTGGAGAGAATGAGTCCGGCTTCGATTGGGAAATCTGTGGGGTCAAAGCCCGTGATGTTGCCGATTTGAACTGGACTGCCCGTGAAGACCACATTTGTCGCAACCACACCACTTCCAAGCAAAACATCATTGACGTATTCATCTGGTGTCAAGGTGCTGTTGACCTCAACTTGAGAAAACAAGACCATTGAAGAGAAGATCACTGCGGACAGAAGCGATGTTCCTCGAAGGCCAATTTGAGACAGATGCTGGTTCATGGATACTGCAATTTACCTGAGATTATGACGACGAAAAAGGCGAAAGGTTGCGCCACCTTTCGCCTTATCCGTTGATAACAGGAAAATCGCGCGTCTTAACGCACTTCGAACTCCTGCAATTCGTTCTTCAACTGCTTTCTGGCATGGAAGATTCTGCTCTTCACTGTCCCCATGGGTATGCCGAGCTCTTCAGCGATTTCATCGTAATGGAAGCCGTCGAGGAACATGGTGAAGGGCTTCCTAAAGTCAAACTTCAGACGGTCGATCGCGGTTTGGATGTCGTCAATGTTAATCAAGGTGGTCACCGAATCATGGTGGTAATCTTGACTCGCATTCAAGAAATACTGGTTTTCGGTCTGGTCAACAATTGTATTTTGGAAACGCTTCCGCTTGTAATTGTTGATGAAAATGTTCCGCATGATGGTGTACAACCATCCTTTGATGTTCGTCCCCTCCTTGAAATTGTTCTTGTAACGCAACGCTTTCACAAAGGTCTCTTGAACCAAATCATTGGCATCTTCTCGGTCACGGGTGAAACCCATTGCGAAACCTGAAAGGAATTCCTGATGCGAGGTCAGGAGCTGGTTGAATTCGATAGAGGACATTTTGTTCAGCGTTGAGGCCCAAAGATTAGACAAAGATTCCGCGGAACCAAATTCTGTTCAACTATTTTTCTAAAACGATAAACAACAAAGCCGAAAACGCAGATTTTACGGGGTTATGTTCATCACTTCCTCCATTTTGATGAACACATGGTCAATCTCCCGCCCGGAGGAATAGGCTGAAATCTGGACAATGCACGCGGCTGCCCCGAGGAGCCACAGCTGTTGTTCAACAAAAAAAAGAATCAGAGATTGAGGAGGGCACCAATCAATGACTGCCCATTGCCATGGCAGTTCATGCGCTCATCTGGCGATTCGACCCCGTCGAACACCCGGCCAGCAAAATGGAATTGAAGCGAAGTGCCTTCACTTTCTCTCAAAACCCTGGCTAAATAATCATGGACACCCACCTCTGAAGGGTAAGTGGTGCAATACGCGACGCAATGGATCCCGGGGAACTGCTTGTCGAGTTGCGTTAAGTCTTCAAAGGGAACAGATTGGCCAAGAAACAGGCTTTTGTAGCCCGCACTCCTCATGAGGTAGTGCACCATCAACAAACTGATGTCGTGGATTTCACGTTCCGGAAGGAACATGGCAAACAACCTCCCATTGTATCCGGGAGGGGTTGGCTCGATTTCATCTACTGCCCGGTACAACCTTTGACGGATGAGATTGCTCACGAAATGTTCGTGGGCTGGACAAATTGCACTGGTCAGCCAAAGCATGCCAATCTGCCCCATGAAAGGCAGATACAATTTCAACATGAGCGCGCTCAGCCCATGTTCATCCTCAAACGTTTTGGAGACACTCCTAAACAACTGCTCGTCAAAATTGAGCATGCTGATTTTCAGCATCCCCAACCAATGCTCTTCTTTGTTCGCCCCCACCTCAAGTTGCTGCAGGGCTGTCAGCATTTGGCCATCGCCCATCGCAGCGATGTGCGAAATTTTGTGGCCATTCTGGTTCAACAGACTTACGTTGAGCAGCAACTTCAAGTCTTCCGAAGTGTAGAATCGGATATTCGTTGAGGTACGACGCGGCTCGAGCAGTTTATAACGCTGCTCCCACGCCCGAATGGTGTGCGCTTTTATCCCGGTAAAATGCTCGAGATCCTTGATGGAAAATTCCTGCACGGCTTGACTCACGATAACTGAACAACTCTAAACCGAAGATGTTCGCAGTAAATATCGAGAGACCATTAGTTTTGACAGACCCCTAGAGGTTCACCCCATGCCCGAGATCATCCTCTTCGAAGACACCCTCTCCAAAAACCTGTATCCGTTTCACCTCATCGAGGGTGTCGGGCAGGTCCGTCATGGGGCTTGGACACAACAAGAAAGGTGGTCCAACGCAGCGGCCGTTTTCGGACCCAAATCCCCGCACCCGGAGCTGCACATCAACGCGAGATGGATTGCCAACGACGATGCCGTGCAGGCCCTGTCTGGTTTGACATCAAATTCTGTCCTTGTGCACGACGGCGTCATTTTGGCCTCAACGGCACACCCAAGCCATGCCGAAAAATTGACGACGCATCAAATGCCCACCGAGCCAGACCTGTTGCGTCATGCCAACCAACTGTTCACCGACTTGGAGGTGCAATTGCTGGCCGACCTCCCTCAGCTCCGGTCTCAATGGAACCTGACTTGTCTCACTCCTGTTGCCCCCACCCACATTTTCGGATCCAACGCCGACGTTTTGATTTCGCCAACTGCACAGATAAAAGCGGCCTCCATTGACACAACAAAGGGGCCTGTCGTGATCGGTCCGAATGCCATCCTCGAACCGGGATGTCACATCGAAGGCCCCGTGCTCATACACGAAGGAGCCACAGTGAAAATGGGCGCTTGCATCAAAGGGGCGTCCGTCATCGGCCCCTACTGCAAAGTGGGCGGTGAGGTATCCAACGTTCACTTTCAAGGCTGGGCCAACAAGGCGCACGAAGGCTTTTTAGGGAACAGCGTGATTGGAAAGTGGTGCAATCTGGGTGCGGGATCAAATGCCAGTAACCTCAAAAACACTTACGGCAATGTGAGGCAATGGTCATACGCTTCTCAGACACTCGAGGACACTGGCCTTCAATTTTGCGGCTTGCTCATGGGGGACCACTCCAAATGTGGCATTGGCAGCACATTCAATACCGGGACCATCATTGGGCCTGCCTCCGTCATCTTTGACTCGGGCTTTCCACCAAAACACATTCCCCCGTTTAGCTGGTTCAATGCCAAGACGGGTACAATGCGCCTTCATGACTTCGAGAAAATGACCGGAACAGCCGAAAAAGTCATGTCCAGAAGAAAGGTGAGTATGAGTGACGGTGCATTCGCCAATTTGTCAGCCCTCTTCGCAAGAAGGTCAGCCGAATCATGACGAGCCTGTCATCTTGTCCCCTCTGAGACTCCACTTTTTTTTCGGCCCGATTTGTGACCTTCGTCCATTCTATGTCTGACGCCTCTCCCATCCACCATCTCCTTTCTGAAGAATCTGAAGACCAGGTGAGCATCCCTCTGCTGAGTGCAGAGGATGAAGCCGCCATGGAAAAAGAATCCACTCCCGAGGACCTTCCCATCCTGCCTTTGCGCAATACAGTGCTCTTTCCCGGGGTTGTTCTGCCCATCAATGTCGGGCGAGACCAAAGCCTGAAATTGCTGAAAGAAGCCCAAAAAGGGGGCCATGACATTGGCGTCATGACCCAGCAAGACAGCGAGATTGAAAACCCGACTGCTGCGGACCTCCACGAGATTGGCACCGTTGCGCGCATCGTAAAAATGCTCCGCATGCCCGATGGCTCGAACACGGTCATCATACAAGGAAAACGCCGTTGCCGAATGGGGGAAGTCGTAACGGAGACCCCCTACTTACGCGCCAAAATTTCGGCTTTCCCCGACACTGAAGACGAGTGGGAGCAATCTGAGCAAGAGGCCTTGCAGCAAAGCCTCCAAGAGATGAGCATGGAGGTGATTCAGAACAGCCCAAACATCCCTTCCGAGGCAGCCATTGCCATCAAAAACATAGACTCTCTTCGTTTTTTGGTCCACTTCATCGCGGCCAACATGAACGCAGAGAAAGAGCAGAAGCAAAACCTGCTTGAAGTCTCCAACCTCAAAACCCGTGTCGAGAATGTCATGGCCCTTCTCGGAGAAGACCTAAAAGTGCTTGAGCTCAAGCAAGACATTCAAAGCCGCGTCAAAACCGACATCGACAAACAGCAACGGGAATTCTTTCTTCATCAGCAACTCAAACAGATTCAAGAAGAACTGGGGTCTGATCCACACAAGGAGGACATCGCTGGAAAAAAAGCCCGAGCCGAGGTCAAAGATTGGCCCGAAAAAGTGGCCACAACGTTTGCCAAGGAGCTTGGAAAGCTCGAGCGCATGAACACCCAAAGTGCGGAGTACAGCGTTCAATCCAATTATCTCGACTTGCTCCTCGACCTGCCTTGGAACATCACGTCAGACGACAATTTCGATTTGGGTCATGCACAAGAAACATTAGACGAAGACCACTATGGTTTGGAGATGGTGAAGGATCGAATCATCGAGCACCTCGCCGTTCTCAAGCTTAAGGGAGACATGAAGTCCCCCATCATTTGCCTCTACGGCCCCCCTGGCGTGGGAAAGACCTCTCTTGGGAAATCCATCGCGAAGGCGTTGGGCAGAGAGTATGTCCGAATGTCTCTGGGCGGCATGAGAGACGAGGCTGAAATTCGAGGACACAGGAAAACCTACATCGGCGCCATGCCTGGACGGGTGATTCAGAACCTCAAAAAGTCTGGAACCTCCAACCCTCTCTTCGTTCTTGACGAGATCGACAAACTGAGCCGGGACAACCACGGAGACCCGTCATCCGCCATGCTCGAAGTGCTGGACCCTGAGCAAAACAGCACTTTCTACGACAACTATCTCGAACTGGATTACGACTTATCCAAGGTCATGTTCTTGGCTACGTCCAACTCCTTGGCCACCATTCAACCCGCCTTGCGGGACAGAATGGAAATCATTGAAGTCACCGGTTACACTGTCGAAGAGAAGGTCCAGATTGCCAAGCGACACCTCATCAGCAAGCACGTTGACGAAACGGGCATCACCGCCGAGCAAGTCGAAATTCCGGACGCCACCTTGGAGAAGATCTGCGCAGAATACACCAATGAAAGTGGGGTACGAGGATTGGACAAGCGCATTGCCAAAGTCGTTCGCCACCGCGCGGTGCAGATTGCCATGGACGTCCCCCATGAGGTGACCATCTCTCCAGACGAGCTTCACAGCATCCTGGGCCCTTCCCATGAAAAAGAACGCTACGAAGGAAACGATGTCGCCGGTGTTGTCACCGGACTCGCTTGGACACCCGCCGGGGGAGACATTTTGTTCATCGAAACCAGCATCGTCAAGGGCAAAGGGAAGTTGACCCTTACAGGAAACTTGGGCGATGTCATGAAAGAAAGTGCGGTCATCGCCCTTCAATATCTCAAGGCCCATGCCCAAGACTTGGACTTGGACCCCAAGGTGTTTGACACCTGGGATGTGCACGTCCACGTTCCGGCTGGTGCCATTCCAAAAGATGGCCCATCCGCTGGAATCACCATGCTCACTGCATTGGCCTCCATCTTCACCCAGAGAAAGGTCCGGAAATTCCTCGCCATGACCGGAGAAATCACCCTGCGGGGCCAGGTTTTGCCTGTGGGTGGAATCAAAGAAAAACTGTTGGCTGCTCGCCGCGCAGGCATCAAAGAAATCGTGCTGTGTGAGGCCAACCGCAAGCATGTTGAGGACATTCAGGCACGATACCTGAAAGGGTTGCGTTTCCACTATGTGAGCAACATGACCGAAGTTGTGGACCGTGCGCTCCTGAAAGAAAAAGTCGAGGCCCCGCTTCAAGTGACGTCATGATTCAACGGCAGCTTTACCCATTTTTCGTTCTAGGCCTTGTGATCTTTGCGGCCTTGTGCGGCCAAGCGCAGGAAGCCCCGAGGCCAGCATTGCTCGAGCTGCCCCTTTCTGCGAGACTGGCTGGTTCAGCCGAAAGCATGGGCGCCCCGTTGAGCGCGACACTGGGAGATGTTTTGGCCCAACCCGCTTTGCTGGACACCACGCATGATGGCCAATTGCATTTGGGCTACATGGACTACTTCTCTGGAACAGCTCAGGCTGCTGCCCTCTATGCTCGGAGACCCAAAGACCACCAATGGATGTGGCACACAGGACTCCGAAATTTTGGTTTTGGCAGCTTCACGGCACGAGACCCTGCAGGCATCGAAACCGGCCGATTCACCGCATCTGATGTCGCGTGGGTTTCCGGGGCCGCCATTCCACTGGACAGCAATTTGACGCTGGGAACCTCTTTGTGGCTTGGGCAGAGCACGCTGGCCGATCGGCGTTCAAACTTCTCTCAATTGGACCTTGGCCTCTCCTATTTCCGTGCCGACCGCCAATTCCGATTGGCGGCACTCTGGCGACCATGGGGAGGCATGACCAACGTGAATGGTGGAGGAACTTCTGGCCGCTTCGATTCCGACTTGCAATTGTCGATGTCCAAGGGATTCGACAATGCCCCTTTTGTTTTGATGGCGTCATACGACAACCTCGAAACTTGGGACATTGCACCAGAGGGACTGTATGATGACACCATTGACCCCTTAACTGGCGACACCTTAGCCAGTGGAACTTGGGCTTTTGGAGACCGCCTTCTTCGCCACCTCGCTTTGGGCGCAGAACTCAACTTGGGCAGCGGCCTCAAGTTTCGATTCGGCTACCACCACCGACGCCGTCAAGAACTCCGACTCAACAATGCCCCAGGGACTGCAGGTTTTGCCTGGGGACTGGACTTTACTTTACGTCGGTTTCAGTTGGCCATTGCAAGAAACACCTATCATACCGCGGGTGCCTCTACCCATTTTGCCATCCGAACCCGTTTGACTGACCGATGACCTTCGCCCCATGAAACGCATCCGCATCGCCATCGATGGCCTCAGCGCCTCAGGAAAAAGCACCCTGGCCCAAGGATTGGCCAAGTCGCTGAATTACCTCTACATAGACTCAGGCGCCATGTACCGGGCTGTCACTTTGTTTGCGTTGAGGGAAAAACTCATTGGACATGCCGGGGAGTTAGACGAAGAAGGACTCATTCAATCCTTGAATCGGATTTTCCTCACCTTTCGGTTTAATCCCGCATCTGGCCGCGGCGAAATCTGCCTCAACGGAAGAAACGTCGAGAAAGAAATCCGCACCCACGAGGTGTCTCGTCATGTGAGTTTGGTTTCCAAGGTTTCTCCGGTCCGAGACAAACTCGTTCGCGCCCAACAGCGCATGGCTGACGGCGGAGGCATCGTGATGGACGGAAGGGACATCGGTACTGTTGTGTTGCCCGATTCTGAAATCAAGTTCTTCATGACCGCCAGCATTGATGCACGGAGCGAGCGCCGGTACAAAGAATTGCAGAAGAGAGGCAGAGATGTCTCTTTAGAGCAAGTCAAAGAGAACCTCATCGAGCGAGACAGGATTGACAGCACCCGAGACCACAGCCCCCTTCAGCAGGCAGAAAATGCGGTGGTCATCGACAACAGCGACTTGTCCATTGATCAACAATTCGAACACATGTTGACCCTCATCAATGAGACCCTGAATGGCTGACCTATTTCGGCTGCTTTTTCTCTCGCTGAGCTTGGTGACAACAGGCTGTCTATCCGGTCATTCTTCCCCACCCGATTCCACCATTCAAAGTCCCGAATTCCTATTGGGCGATACCGCGCTGGCCATGCGCACTTTGGACGGCATGAGCATGAGCCAACGTCTGGCTCAATTGATGATGGTCCCCCTTTATTCACGGCCCGGGGAGACCACCAGTTTTCGAGAAGTCTCCGCTTGGATTGAGGAGCATGGTGTCGGTGGCATCATTGCCATGCAAGGGGACAAAGCCACGACGCGGGCCAACATTGGATATTTGGACAGCTTGGCAATGGCCTCTTCTGGCTTGCCTCTGCTCACAGCCATGGATGCCGAATGGGGTTCAGCCATGCGACTTCCTGATGGACTTGGCTTCCCAAAAGCCATGGCATTGGGCGCTATCGAAGACCTTGACTTGATTCGAACTTCGGCCACCCATGCCGGCCAAGAGCTGGTCGACTTGGGCATCTACATGGACTTCGCCCCAGTGGTCGACGTCAACAGCAATCCGGCCAACCCCGTCATCGGAAATCGATCTTTTGGTTCCAACCCAACCAGGGTTGGAGAGCTCGGACTCGCCTGGGCGCAAGGGCTAAGGGCTTCTGGCGTCTTGGCTGTCGCCAAGCACTTTCCTGGGCATGGCGATGCCGATCTAGACTCCCATTTGGCACTTCCATTGATCCAATCCGACAGCGTCACGCTGGCCAACGTCGAACTCCCTCCATTTCGGGCGCTAATCCAAGGCGGGGTTGAAGGGGTGATGACCGCCCACCTTTCGGTGCCCGCCATCGACAGCTCAACAGGTCTCCCAACCTCCCTTTCTCCTTTGGCCATCCAATCATTGCTTTTAGACGGGCTGAAATTCAAGGGGCTGGTGATCACCGACGCCCTGGGAATGGCGGGGGTTGCTGAACCCGTTCCCGCGGGCAAAAGAGAAATTTTGGCCCTACAAGCGGGCAACGACATCCTTTTGTTTCCGTCTCGGCCTCAACTGGCATTGGACAGCCTACATGCTGCATTGTCAGATGGACGGCTGGACTCATCCCGAATCAATGGCGCCTGCCTGAAGGTGATTTTGGCCAAACAATGGAGCCGGCAACATTCTGCACCAAAAGACGACAGCTTGCCTCCCTTGCCCGAACTGCAGAAACAGCTCAGAGGCGCCATGCTGACCCAACTGGGGCCAGCCTCGCCTTTGGTCCTGAACCAAAGTACAGCGCTTGTCATCATTGGAAACCGGGGCGATGCCCTTGAAAGAAGGCTCAAATTGAGCATTCCCCATCTCCAAGTGGTTCGCCATGGGAAAGGGACGATCACCGGAACCGAGCAAGCGCGAATGTTGGCGGAATGCCATGGCGCCCAACAAGTCTTAGTGGCATTCCTTGATGAAAGCAACAGGCCGGCCCGTCGGTTCGGACTGCCATCCGGTGCCGAGACCTTGGCCAAATCCCTTGGCGACACGCACGACCTGCTGCGCATCGCCTTGTTCACCAGCCCTTATGCGCTTCAATATTTCGAACCCCGACCCAACACTTCATGGCTCATGGCCTACCATGAAGATGCCCTGACACAGATTTCGGCGGCCGAAGCCTGGTGCGGCGAAGGACATGCACTCGGAACACTCCCTGTGGATGTTGGTCCATGGCACTCGGGACAAGGGACGCCCACTACAGCGTCGCGATTGCCACGGGCCCAAAGTGCCCCTCACTTGCGCTTGACTGCTCGCTTAGACAGTCTGGCCAATGCCGCGCTGCACATGGAGGCCACTCCGGGGTTACGCATTATGGTTGTGGCCCAAGACTCCATTCGCTATGACGGCTGTCACGGTCATTTGGGCGACGCCCAAGAAACGCCAGTTCAGAGGCACCATGTTTATGACTTGGCTTCCATCACCAAGGTGGCCTCAACCACTTTATTGACCATGATGTCCGAAGAGCGGGGAATGCTGAGTTTGGATCAGCCCCTTGCAGAGTTGGTCCCCAAAAGCGAAAATGTCCCCTTGCAGGTTGAACTCGGTCGACGCACAATCAAAGACTTGCTCGCCCACCGCTCTGGCCTTCCCGCTTGGATTCCGTTTTACCTGGACCTCATCGCCTACCATGACACAACGGGACTGGGACTGGCCGATCCAGAAAACCCCATGGCGGACTGGGTGTCCTTGTGTGACGAGCGCTGCATGGCTCCCGGATGGGCAGATTCCATATCCACCCGCATCCGATCAACCGAGCCGAAACCTCCCGGTCGATACCGATACAGCGACCTGGGATACTACCTTCTTCAAGACATCCTCGAAGACCTTTGGGGAAAGCCGATTGACCAACTGGCCGACAGCATGATCTATGCACCATTGGGGCTCACAAGGATGGGATATACCCCCTTGGATTGGTCGGAATTGACCGACATCGCGCCAACCGAACTGGACACACTGTTTAGAAAAACACATGTCCGAGGAACGGTTCACGACCCTGGCGCAGCCATGATGAACGGAATTGCTGGACATGCCGGACTCTTTTCTGATGCCCACGATTTGGCGTTGCTCATGGAGGTCATGCGACAAGGCGGCACACGCCACGGGGTGACCCTCGTTCAAACGGGCACCGCCGCACTTTTCAATCAACGTGCTTTTCCAAACGAAGACAATCGCCGAGGCATAGGGTGGGACAAACCTGGCCTCCATCCGGACACAGGTGCCAGCGGGGATGCAGGAAGTTGGTCGAGCTTTGGCCACAGCGGTTTCACGGGCACCCTTGCTTGGAGCGATCCGGACGGAGATTGGACGGTGGTGTTCTTGAGCAATCGCATTTGTCCTGACCCCGAAAACCGCACCTTGATCGATGAAGACATCCGAACCAAGGCCTTGTGCATCGTCCAAGAGGAATTGGGCCTTCCATTTCGGTTCGAAGCCGAGAGGGGCAATGAGGACAAACCCGGCTCTCCGCATTAAATTCGAAGAATGCGCGTAGGAATGGTGTGCTACCCAACTTTCGGGGGAAGTGGCGTGGTGGCAACAGAGCTCGGAAAAGCCTTGGCTGCTCAAGGACATGAAGTCCACTTCATTACATATGATCAACCGGTAAGGCTCGGAAGTTTCCGGCCCAATGTCTATTACCATGAAGTTCGGATTTCGAAATACCCCCTTTTCGACTATCCTCCATACGAGTTGGTTCTGGCCTCTAAAATGGTGGAAGTGGCCAGGCAGCAGAAACTGGACATACTCCATGTCCATTATGCCATTCCGCATGCTTCGAGCGCATACACGGCCAAACGCATCCTCGAGGCCAGTGGACACCATCTGCCTGTCATCACCACGCTTCACGGAACGGACATCACCCTCCTGGGTAAGGATCCAAGCTTCGAGCCCGTCATCTCCTTTGCCATCAATCAAAGCGATGCAGTGACCGCTGTCAGTTCCAGCCTTCGGAGTGACACCTACAAGCTCTTTGGCATCAATGCCGACATCGAAGTCATCCCCAATTTCATTTGTCCCAGCCACTTCACTAACCTCGATGGCACCCACAATCGCGCTGACTTCGCCGCCCATGATGAAGCCTTGGTTTGCCACATTTCCAATTTTAGACCGGTCAAAAGGGTGCCCGATGTGATCAAAACCTTCGCAAAGGTGGCAGCCCAGCGCCCCGCGCGCTTGATGATGGTAGGCGATGGTCCCGATCGACCCGCCGCGGAGCGCCTCGCGAGAGAATTGGGTGTCGTCGACAAGATTGCATTTTTAGGCAAACTCAAAAACCCAATTGAAGCTTTGGCCCTGGCTGACCTCTTTCTCCTTCCCTCAGAAAGTGAAAGCTTTGGATTGGCTGCGCTCGAGGCCATGGCATGTGGCGTCCCCGTCCTCGCCACAGAAGCTGGAGGACTCCCCGAAGTCATTCGCCATGGCGTGAGCGGCATGCTCGCCCCCATTGGCGATGTCGAAACCATGGCCAAACACGCTCTGTTTCTTCTCGACCCCGCCAACTTGGACCGTTTCCGCAAACAAGCCAAGGAACGGGCTTCGGCCTTCCACATCCAAAAGGTGCTGCCCACATACTTGGCCGCCTATGGGCGAATCCTCACGCCCAAATCAGCAGATTGATGGGCACCAATACCCAAAGAAAAGACGGCCGAATTGGAGCGCGTATTGCATTCGAACAAAAGCCCGATTCGCTTCAAATTCGAATACAACAGCAGATTCCCTCTGCGCAAATGTCCCTGTTGACAGCCTGGCTTGTTGTGTGGTTGGGATTGGAAGCCCTCGTTGTGTACTTCTGGACACAAGACCCTTCGCAAGGCAATGCGTGGCTAGGGTACACCATCTACAGCGCATTTTGGGCCTTTTTCGCCTTCCGCATTGGAAAGGTGTGGATGTGGCGAACCCGAGGGCAAGAAGTCATCACAGTGGACCGTCGAGGACTGTCTGTGGCCATGGCTTTTGGCCAGCGTGGACTGCCCGACTTTTTTGCGCATGGTTCCTACCGTTTGCCCTCCAAAATCCAGGAGAATCCGCAGCAGATCCTCCGGACTTTCGAAAAGGCCTTTTGGTCCATGGGCGGAGAGACCCTTCAATTTGAATCGGGCAAACGAACCTTGGTGATGGGAAAGCAACTTGACGAAAAGGATGCCGATGCCTTGCTCAAACTCATGAAGGGCGGCTGCAAAAGGCTCTCTGCGTCCACAGACTGACGCGGGCTTTCTCCTCAGTTGGCGGTCACCAGGGCTCGCACTGCGGCATCATATCCGGCCAGACCCAAACCGCAGATTACCCCTCTGCAGACTTCACTCAACAGGCTCACGTGACGGAATTCCTCTCGGGCATGGACGTTCGTGATGTGCACTTCGATCACGGGTGAGGAAATGGCCGCCACAGCATCCCTCAATGCCACTGAAGTGTGGGTGTAGCCTCCCGCATTGAGCACAATGCCGCCTGAATCAAACCCCACCTTGTGCAAGTGGTCAATCAGCTCTCCTTCCACATTGGATTGGAAGTACAGCAAATTCACATTCCCGAATTCGACACGCAGCCCCTCCAAGTGTGCCTCAAAGGTGCCCTGTCCATACTTTTCCGGCTCTCGTTTCCCCAAAAGATTGAGATTGGGGCCGTTGACGATGTGAACGCTTTTCATCTAGATGAGGTCAATCAAGGGCCACTTCATCATGGGCGTCAACAAACAAAATGTTGCCTATTCCATGGTGGGCTTCAAAAATTTGAACTCCCTCTTTTCGGATATCGGCATCGTTGAATCCGATGAAGGTGAGGTCTGCGAACTTGCTCCGCTCATCCACCAAGGTCTCTCTTTGGTCTCCGGGCATTTCCTCTACCATTTCAATGTTCTGTTCGCTCACAGGCACACGCCCCGCTTGAATCAAATCCCGCAAAGCCTGCTCTTTCAAAGCGCGGTCTCCATCTCTGTAAATGGAGAAGACCTGGATGTGTGAATCCCGCCAATCTGGATGTCCTTGAAGCACATATGCCATCAAAATCATCAAGTTGGCGTTTGCGCTGTCTTCAGGCGTAATCCAAACGTGAATCGCCGTTCTCTCTCCGAACCCCCTGAAACTGGACCTCAGCAGGCACAGGTCCAACTGTGAGCCTCGAAGCAAATCGTAATTCGACACCAACTCCTGTGCGCTTTGAGGTTGCTCATCGATGTACTCCAGCAAGATGGCATTGTTGCCTTGCCCACTGATTCCCGGCAACTGCACGCACTGTGCAATCGCAGAAGTATACGAGGGCGACACAATGGTCGACATGCTGACTCTGCTCTTCACCGCCCGCCCCATGTCCGCCAGACCTTGTTTGGCACGAATGGAACTGCGGAACGTCCGCGAATCCAAACGGCCCTCGATCAAATGCACATAGGTTCCGAATCCCTGTCGGTGGGCCAGCCACCGCACCATGTCAAAAGCCCCTGGTCGCCGGAAGGTGTCTTGACTCACACCCAAAACCATCGGACGCCAGTCCTTGCGGTCCAATTCTGCCCGGTCTCTGCGCTGCAAAGTCAACTGCAAATACCGGCTCAATTGAAACAACATGCCGCGGAACAAAGCAACCATGCCACGCTCTCCCCTTCTGGACAGCCCTGCATAGATCCCCCCCATAATGATCAAGCTCCCCAAGGCATAGGTGAAGTTCATGAGGAACATGAGGTAAAAGCAGGTGACCGCCCCTACGAGGCTCAGCAACCAATGCGACCGGAATGTGGGGCGATAACTGGGACTTGCAGCGAAATGCTCGAACAAGCTAACCAAGCATATGGCGCCGTAGGTGACCATAAAGAACATCGAGATGATCTCCGCCACAGCGTTGATGTCTCCCAGTGAGACGAAGAAGAATCCGATGATGCAGGTGACAATGCTGGCCACAACGGGCTCATTGTCTGATTTCCTTCCCCGCTTCAAGCTGAGGCCAATGGCCTTGGGGAAAATCCGATCCAAGGCCAAGGCCTGAAGGGTACGCGGAGCAATGATGACGCTGCCCAAAGCACTAGATACTGCAGCCGCTGCAAGACCCAATGGAATCAATGGAGGCCAAATCGCAATGGACTCCATGAAGAGTTGATCCGATGCCAATTGTTCGGGCGAAGCACTGACCCAAAACTTCAAGGCCACCAAGATGTACACCACAATGCCCACCATGGTCGCCCACAAGGTGCCTCGGGGAATGGCTTTGGCGGGGTCCTTCAAATCACCGCTCAACCCCAAACCCGCTGCAATCCCTGTAAAGGCCGGAAAGATGAAGGTGAACACTTCAATGAAGCTGTACCTCTGAATGGTCCTCACTATGCCATTCTCCTCCAACGTAAACGTTTCTGGAATGGTCCTCAAGATGTCGAGTTGTGTCTGGGGTTCGCCAGTTCCCGCGAAGAAACTAAGCAGGGCCACAACCAAAACAGCCACAACGCCATACAGCGCCTTGACGCCCACTTGGGCTCCTTTGGTGAGCATCAAGAGCGTCAACAAGGTCATGAAGCCGTAGTTGACCTGCCACGGGTGAATCAATACGCCATGACTCGCCTCCAGCCAAGAAAGAAGGTCCCGGGTGGACACGGTAAAGGCGATGATGTAAAATGCCACGCTAATGGCTTGGCTCAAAAACAGGGCAATGCCAATGGCCCCTCCAATGGACAGCCCGAATGACCGACTGATCATGTAGTAGGCTCCCCCGCCTTCCACTTTTTGGTTTGTCGCAATTTCTGCCACAGCCAAAGCCGTCGGAATGGTCACCAAATGGCCAAGCACAATGATTGCCATGGTCCATAGCAATCCGACGTGGGCTACGGCAAATCCAAAGCGCAAAAAGAGGATCGCTCCCAGAATCGTCGAGATCGCCGTCATGAAAACGGCAAACGTCCCCAGCCCCTTCTTCTGCATTTGTCGAAAATAAGCCGCCTTGGCGTTTTGTCATCGCCTATTGGCAATCGATAACTGACCACCAAAAGCAACACCCCCTCCTCATCCTTGCCTTATGACATCTTCAACTTACACAACTCAGGCCGTCTGACCTCCCAACTCAGCTGCCCAATACAACCCACATCATGGATTGAATGGCTCCGCCGAGCAGGGAAGGCCGGCAACCCAACATTCATGAAACACAACTCCACTCGTCATTGGATTCTCGATCGAACCCTACGCATTCTCTGTCTCATTTGGCCACTCCACTGTTTTGGGCAATGGTGCCCTCCACCCGTGCCGATTTCTCCCCCATGGCTCTCCATCCCCGCTGAACCCTATGAACACCATTGGTCATCGGCCGCTGCCTCTGCCTCTGCTCATGTCTATGTCATGCCGATGGAATCTGGCGAATTGGGCCGCCCATTTGTCTTTGTTGAGGGCATCGACTTTGGACTAGACGCAGAGAATACAGCCCTCAGAAATGGAAATTTTGGATGGCAAGAATTCACAGGATGCAACACGGAAGCCTACCCAATGATGGCGTGGATGCCCGTGCTTTTAGACTCCCTTATTGCCCGGGGATTCACGCCGGTTCTTGTCGATTTTGACGACGGAACGGCCGACTTAAGGGTCAACGCCCAACTTCTGGCCGACGTCATCATCCACCTTCGAAACCACAAAACGGACCCGAGGCCCATGGTAATTTCTGGCGCCAGCATGGGGGGACAACTGGCTCGAATCGCACTGAAACAACTCGAGCTAAACGGCGAATCTCATTGCACGGAGCTTTACATCAGTCTAGACAGTCCCCATCAAGGTTCCAATGTCCCCCTCGGACTGCAGCAAATGATCCACTTCCTGGCGTCCGGAAGCGACAACGAGAATTTGTCTGAACTGGTCCAAGCTCTGCATTCTCCTGCAGCCCGACAATTGCTCCTCCGACAAGTACCCAGCCTGACCCCAAGAATCAATTACCAAGATGAACTCGACGCCCTCGGATGGCCCACTCTCTGCAGAAATGCCGCGATCGCCAATGGCTCCGCGACTTCATTGCCTGGTGGATCTTCTCCCCTCCTCGATTATGAGCATGCCATCATCGAATCTGAATTGATTGGCGACATCGCCCCCTTGTTTCACCTTGAAATACAACCGCATCCCGGGATTTCAGACCATCCTCTTGCCGAACCCGGAAACCCCTTGACTTGCCATGCACAGACGCCTGCTGATGGAGGGTTCCCTTGGCCCTTAGGTTGTGAAATTGGCTTTGGGTCGACTTCAGACTTAACGGGCTGGGGCGCCGGGCTAGATCACTTGCCTGGCGGAACAAGGCCCTCCCTTGTTCAATTCGTAGAGGCATTCAATGACGCCGCTCTGTCTGCAGACCTGCCCTGGCCGTTCTGCATTGCTCCCATTTCCTCCGCAGAGCACCAATCCCTTCACAGCTTTATCCCCACAGCCAGCGCACTGGGCATTCCGCCACCCTGGCCATCACCCCCACTTGCCTCCTCATTTCTTGATGACAACCCATTCGATGCGGCTCACCTCGGCACCGGGAATGAACCCCACAGCGAAGTCAACCCCAGCAACATTTTGTTTTTGCTCGACCAATTGAACTTGGTGTCTGCTCCATTCCTGCCTGGTCAACTTTTAATCGACAGCAATGTGACCGCTGGACAAGTTTGGAAACTGCCCGGCTTCACTGCTCAGGGAAGGGTTGGTCTTCAGTCATGCGACCCCGACTTTTTCCCGTCTAATTCCCCCAGCAACAGCCAAGGTGAATTCAGACTGCAAGGATGCTCCGGCCCATTGCTGATTCAAGAGAACGGCATCCTTGAACTGGGCGGTGAAACCAACAATGGCACAGAGATTTCAACGGCTCACCTCATTTTGGAGCCCCATGCCGCGATCGATTTAAGGGGGCTCTTGATGGTGTTTCCTGGCAGCCAACTTGAGCTCATGCCTGGCGCCCAATTGAACCTCCATTCAGGCCAACTTCACCTTCATTCAGATGCACAGATCCTGATTCACGAAGGCGCCTTGGTGACCATGAACGGACAAAATCTGTGGACGCAATCGCCCTTCAGCACGGCCTCTTTGAATGGCCATATTCAAATGGAAAACCATGCCCACTGGCAGATTGAGTTGTCCTCTGATGCGCGAATCGAAACGCCTTCTTCATTGGTCATCCAAGGCAGCCCAGACGCCTCCATTCAACTTCATTCACCGGCAAACGAAGCCCAGTGGATTCTGGCTGAACACGCGACTCTTCATGTATCGGGGCTGGCGTCTTGGGAATCAGAGGGGTGCGGAATCAGAATGATGGGAGATGGTCATTTGAGCATGGCGGTTCATGACCTGAACCAATGGTCATCCAAGTGGATTGGATCTGCCACAGATACGCTGGACATTCTAGGCGACTTGTGGCTCAGCAACCACGAGAGCCAGGGCCTCATACTGAATCACAATGACGGGCGCTTCAATGCACATGACTGCACATTCCTCTGGGGAGAAGACCACCACAACACCAGCCAGATCAACCTTTCAAACAACCTCTTCACCGGCCATCCATTCCACCATACTGCTCCCATTGAATCGGGCCCCAATGTCATTCAAGATTGCCTTTTCGAACAAGGTGATTTCGGTTTGGAATCCACAGGAGGTGTCTTGAGGATTGAATCCACCGGCTTTGAACAACTGAACGTAGGTCTTCATTCCAAGTCACAACGACTTGAAGCCAATTGCAGTCAGTTTAGAGGCTGTGACATTGGCATTTTGGCCAACCGAAGTATGCTGGTGATGACGCCAGAAGGAGGAGGAGGCTGGAATCAATTTCACGACAATGACACTCACATTCGATTCATACAAGCGCTCGGTTTGCATTGCGTCGATGGGCACAACCATTTCGGGAACTGGATGAGCGCTTGGGCACAGGGAACCCTGAGTCTCACTTGCACAGGCATGCCAATCAACTTGGACATCTCCGGGCAAAGCTGGAATTGGCCCCTCGGGTGGCAACAAATTCAAGGGGGCTTGAGCACCCCATCCTCTGATGGTCAAGGGTGTCCAATTCAAGCGGTGGACTTGTACCCCGTACCCCCTTCCGACTGCAGAGAAGGAGAAAACCCGAAGAAAGAGTGATCAGTCCGAAATCTCGAAGGTTTCGAGAATCCAAATGTCCTTTGTAATGGACTGGTCATTTTTAAAGTAGTAAACCCCGTGCTTGGTCACGGTCTTTCGGTAGACATTGACCAGATTGTCGACCCGCACTGTTCTTTCTACAGTCAAAGCATTGCCCTGCTCGTAACTGCGCTCTTCCACCCCTTTCCGGACGCCCTCCTTGGCCTCAACGTCTTTGTAGTCAGACGGGGTCAGGGGGGCTCCGCTGTACTGACCTCGTGCATCTTGCCACGCGCCAAACGCCCGCACCTCAGCGTCGCCTTGCCCCGCTTGCTTAGACTGGATGTCTCGACGCTCCAATTCCTTCAATCCCATCCAATTTTCCATCCTTTTTTGCGCTGAGCCCAAGCCCAGTGCGGATTGCGATTGGATGGAACGCTGTACCCCTTCGTACCGCATGATGCGCGCATCTACGGATGCCCTTTGGACGTCCCGATTGAACGCGGCGTAGCCCCTGAGCAAACGGTCCAAACTGTCCACGAAAACCGCATATCTCTTGGTTCGATCCAACAAAAGGTTTTCGTGGTATGTCGTCTTGATTGTCAACCCAATCATTCTGTCTCTTCTCAAGGCATTGGCTTGGGCATTCTTGTCTTCCGCATATTCTAAATGAGCCTGTACCTCCGAGTTTAAATCTTCGACACGTTCCGACCTTCTCGACGCAGAAACCGCCGCCGCGTCGCTGCCGCTTTTGGTCTTCGTCTGAATCTCCATCCAGTTCGATCCCCGCCGACCAGCATGGTTACCCGTCCAGCGTTCGAGTTGATCTGCATTTTGATCTGCGGTCAATTCTACAGCTTGCGCCCTGGCCCGAATCTCGGATTTCAAGGCATTCCTGTAATAGGCCTCCGCATCGTCTTCCGTTGTCCTTTGTCGGGCTGAGATGTAATTCCGGCTGCGGTCAATGCCGGCATCCGATGCCCGCCTTCTGTCCTCTAGCCTTTTGGCCCCTTGATCTGCAGCGGCGTTTTTCTCCGCCTCCAACAGCAATTGCTGCTCCTCTGCCATCAGCCGCGCCGCGGCCTCTTCCCTTGCCGCCTTTTCTAAATCAGCTGCAAGCAGTGCTTCTGTATTCACTTCAAGTTCCGAGTCCATGATGACCTCCTCCATTAACCCCTCCAATCGCCGCAATCTGTTTCTGGGATAACGCTCTGTTGGCCTCAGTGCTTGGGCCGCCTCGTATGCCCCTTTCGCTGCATTCCAGTCTTGCGCATCAAAGGCCAAGTCGCCTTCCCTTACCCTGTCTTCGTAAGCCCTGTCCAAGGCCCCTGAATTGTCTTCAGTGGCGGCAACTTCCGCTTCTTCTGCAGGACGACTCAACAGCACAATCCGCGATTCAGCCTCGGCGATTCTGTCCAATGGATACACCTCATTGGGAAACAGCAAAGTCGCCTCCTGGTACCGGCCCTTGGCTTCGGTGAAATTCTGCTTGTCAAAGTCCCGATCGGCGCGCTCAATCAGACGGTCGTATTCCTTTCTCCGTTTCTGTTCCTCTTCTGCAGCTACCGCTGCCCTTTGCGCCTCGAGGTCTTCTTCTGCATTCTCGGCACTTTCTTGAACTTCCTCCTCTTCCTCCTCTTCCTCCTCCAGTTCTGAAGTGGCGGCATTGATCTCGGCCAAAAGCTCCAAAGCCTCTGCATCGTCACTCTTGATGGCCAAGGCTCCTTCAATCGCCACTCGGGCTCCCGGCCAATCTTTTCGCTTCAATTTGATTTGACCTTCACGAATCAACCGGTTGAATTCAGCCGCTGCCACAGCCTCCTCCTCTGCTCTTTCTTGGTTGCCCATGGCCTCCTCGAGCATTGCTTCCGCCCTGCTGTCCCCGGGGACCTCTTGAAGCGCCCTCTCCAGCCAATTGACGCTTTGCGCCCAACGTTCCCGGCCGAATTCGACTTGCGCTTTTCGCATGTGCTCTGCATAGGCTTCGTTGGTGCCTGAATCCGCCTGTTCAGTGTCTCCGGAATTCTCGGTGTTGTCCAAGGCGTCCTGGATTCGCTTTTGCATTTGGGCCGTGTAGGCCTGATCCCAACCCAATTCTTGCTTTCGCTCATCAAAGCTGACTATGCCGATGGGCTCATCTAAAAGCGCTGTGTCGAACCCTTCAGGTACCTCAAACAAACTCATTTCTACCGTGAGAAAGAAAGGCTTGCTTTGAAATTCTTCCGGAATCGTAGACGTCCGAATTTGAACTTTACGATCGCTTAATCCATCAAAGGTGAAGCGCAGCTCATAGTCGAATCCATGATCTAAAGCGAGGTCATACTTGCCATTTCCTAAGGTCTGGACGGCATCGTAAGGCTGGCCATTCTGCAGGACATCAATTTGGACTCCCGACAACTTGGCATTCGAATCTTTGTCCCGCACCGCACCATTGACCTCTATTCCAGCCTGCGACCAACATGACGCACACCACAAGGTCAGAAACGTCAAACACGCCAAGGCCTTGACTTTTCTTGATGTTACGATCCAATCCATCTTTGTCGTGCGCTGCAATCTAACTTACTCGAATAAAGGACATTCAAACGAATGAACCATTGCTTCTCTTCACCTCTTACGCAAAAGTATGCCCATAGGATACTGGGAAAGTGAATACTTGCTTCGACCAGCGGATTTAACCATCGTCGGAGCGGGGATCGTGGGCATGAGCGCTGCCTTGCATTACAAGAGAATGCGGCCAGACGCCCATGTGCGCATCTTGGAGCGTGACCCCCTTTCCTCTGGGGGCACGACCAGAAATGCCGGTTTTGCCTGCTTCGGAAGCGCTGGAGAATGGCTCGACGACCTAGATTCTCTCGGAATTGAGGGCCTCAAAGGACTGGTTCAGGACCGGACAGAAGGACTTTCCGAGCTCCTAGGACTGTTGGGGGCAGAGTCGATTGGACTCCAATGGACAGGGGGATGGGAGTTGTTTGGCCCCGGCGAGAAAGAAAGAGCCTTGGCCGAAAGGGTCTCCAAAGCCCTGCCCGAATTGAATGAGGCCGTCGCCCCCGTTCTGCATGCCGTGCTCGGTCCAATTCACCCCCAACTCAAGACTTCCCCAGCTGCAATTTTAGATGCCAAAAGGGCCCAAGTCTTGGGCGCCAGTGCTTCGGTATCCTTGCCTTGGGAGGGCATGATCCACACTGGGAAAATGGTGGCGGCCTTTCACCGGGCCCTTTATGAAGCCCAAGTGGAACGCATTCATGGGGTTCAGGTAAACGCCCTTTTAAAAGGTCATTCAGGATGGATCATGGATACATCTAAAGGTTCTCTGGCCACAACTCAATTGGCCATCTGCACCAACGGCCTGGCAAAAGACCTCATTTCGGGTGTCGACACCCAACCGGTACCCAATCGGGTGTTGGTCGCCAAAATCAAACCTGGCGTGCTGCCTCTGGGGACCTACCATTTGGAGCGGGGATACCTGTACATGCGCTCTTTGGAGAACAATCAGGTCTTGTTTGGAGGCGGGCGCCATTGGGACCTTACCCCACCCCATTCTGACGCTTCGCCTGTCCACATGCCCTGCGAATGGGACCATAAGCTTCAAGCGGCCGCTGAATCTTGGATTGGTCCATTGGACGAAATTACCCACCGCTGGACAGGCTGGCTGGGGGTTGGACAAGACCGACGCCCCTTGATTGGCCAAACCCAACCGGGGCTCCATCACGCGGTACGGATGGGCGGAATGGGCGTGGCCATTGGATGTCGGGTTGGGAAGGCCCTGGCAAAGAACTTGTCGGCAGAGTAACCTTTTCTCAAAGCTGTGCGTATGGGGGCATGAATTCCACATCATGTCGATTACGATTTTCCTCCGCCCTCTCCAACCCCTCAGCCTTTCATGGCTTTTGGGTGTGCTTTTTCTAATCAGTGGATGGGCAACTGCGCCCACCACAGTGTATGGACAAAACCCAACGGCCTCAGGGACCTCCATCCATGCCGGATGGCAGGTGGGCCCCGCGGCGCTTTACACTGAGCGAACCCAATCCTTGGGCGCGCATCACCTGGGAAATACCGGATATGGACAAACCATCACTGTTCAGTCTCGCTGGAATGGGCCTTGGGAAGTGGAGTTTCAAGGAAGCAAAAGCCAAGTGACCGCAGACGATGGCGCACTGAATGGCTTTAAAACCGAGATTCAAAGCGCTGCGGTGATGTTCAACTACACCCTTGGTGGTCCAGAAAAGCAACGGGCCAGCACGCGAAACGCGCGAATCACAGACGGATTTCAGCCCTTTATCGGAATTGGATTGGCCCATGTCGACCACATCATGAAACAAGACCTCGAAGACGCGATGGGCAGGCGTTATCACCTTTGGTCCGATGGCACATTGAGGGATGTGGATCAAGCGGGCGATCACGCCGGAAACGCGAACATCTTGACCCGTGACTATGCTTATGAAAGCGACTTGAACGACATGCAAGACGCACCAAGCAATGGTCAAACTTTGGCCATTCCCGCCCAATTGGGCGTTCGCCTCGACGTCTCGCCTCGGGTGCGGGCACGATTTGGCATCAGCGGATGGTTGGGCCTGAGTGACGCCGTTGACGATCAGTCATCTGGACGAATCCTGTCTGGAGACGCATTGGCTACTGGGTTCTTTGGCTTGGGCATCCGGTTGGGGAAACTCGGAAAGAAACTCCCTCCCGTCCCCGTTACGCCAGGCTTTACCGCTACAGACGCTGCCCTTTTGGCCAGCATGGATACAGACGGAGATGGCGTCGACAATTTGCGTGACCGGTGCCCCGGCACCCCGAAAATGGCCAAGGTGGATGAACGAGGATGTCCTGTGGACTCAGATTCAGATGGGTATGCCGATTACCGGGACAAGGAGCCGTTTTCCCGCCACACATTTGTGAATTCAGAGGGCATCGCCATCCAAGGTGCCATCGCCACAACCATGGATTGGGATACAGTGCGGGGGCAAATCACCTCCGACCTCGCCGACATTGCCACGTTCACTCTGCGTGTGTCCAAACCCGAAACTGGGTGGACACAGGCCGAACAGAAGTCGTTGATGGCGTTCTCCCACCTAAAGGAAACCTCGGAAGCGATCGAAGTTCAGGTCGGCCCCGACCCCAACGAAGCAGGCCGTGCTGCACATCAGCTGCAAGCCAGTGGACTGTCTCCCGAAATCATCGAGCCATCCACCCCTTCAATGGTGGAGGTTTCTTCTGCCATCACCCCCGAAAACACGGCAATATCTGCTGGACACTATCGCGTTCAACTCGGTGCATTTCATGCACCCGAAACGGCTGAATTGGAGGTGCTTTTCTCAGGACTTGATGTGGTTCGCTTTCAAGGGGATGATGGGCTAACCCGCATCGTATCGTCTGCCTTCACGAGCAAATCAGATGCAGAGCGCTACAAATTGAAAATGGCGGAGCGCGGATTCATTGGTGCGTTTTTGACCACCCATGGATTGCCTTTGCCTGCCGAGAGTATTGAGCAGAACCCAACGGAGGAAGACGCCCCACAATTTGACAAGAGCAAGTTGACGTTCCGAATTCAATTGGGCGCCTTAAAAGAGCAAGTATCGACGGATGCACTTGATGCCTTTTTGGCCATTGGACAAGTCGAGCACAGAACTGCACCAGGATGGCACCGCTACCTGCAAGGCGAATACACCAGCATGGAAGACGCGAAAATGGCATTGCCTGCCATTCAACAGGCCGGCTTTACCGATGCTTTTGTTGTGGGTGATGTCTTTGGACGCGTGGTGCCCGTTGCCGAGGCGATCATTTTGTTGAACCAAGATTGATCTCTTTCTCCAACATCGCATCTGCAACAGCATCGGCAACGCGCATGCCATCCATGGCTGCCGACAATATCCCCCCTGCATAGCCTGCGCCTTCTCCACAAGGGAAAAGCCCCTTCACGTCTGGCATCTCACAGGTTTTGGGGTCCCGGGGCATTCGAACTGGACTTGAAGTGCGGCTCTCAGGAGCCACCACGATGGCATCTGGGTGCACATACCCTGGCATCTTACGCTCAAAATCTTGGATGCCCGCAATCAATCGCTCCACAACAAAATCGGGCAAAATGCGGGTCAAGTCCACGGACTTCAAGCCGGCCAAATAGCTGCAGCTGGGCAAGTCTTTTGATCGTCGTCTTTTGAGGAAATCTCCAAGCCGTTGCGCCGGGGCCACTTGACCTCCGCCACCGGCTTTGTGGCATGCCTGTTCTACCTGACGTTGAAAATTCAAGGCACCCAAAGGCCCAGTGTGCCCCGCCATGTCCAGATCTTCCTCTTGGATTGTGGTCACCAAACCGCTATTCGCCCAGGCGTTGTTGCGCTTGGAGGGACTCCATCCGTTGGTCACAACTTCCCCGTTCTCGGTTGCACAAGGCGCGATGATGCCCCCAGGACACATACAAAACGAAAACACCCCACCTCCCTTCACCTGAGTAACCAGAGAATAGGACGCGGGGGGCAACGAAAGGTCTGCGGCCACCTCCTCGCCTCGAAGCCGATACTGACGTCGGTCAATCCAAGATTGGGGATGCTCAACCCGGACGCCCAATGCAAAGGCCTTTCGCTCGATGGGCAACCCTTCCCTTTCCATCCATTCAAAAACATCACGGGCACCATGTCCCGTTGCCAAAATCACTGCAGAGGCAGCCACATCACCCTCGGTTGTTTTTGCGCCCACAATGGCGCCATTGTCAGAGCGTAGAAGGCCATCTACTCGGGTTTCAAACCGCACTTCTCCTCCACATGAGACAATGGTCTCCCGCATGGATTCTATGATGCTTGGCAACTTGTTGGTTCCAATATGCGGGTGAGTGTCCACGAGAATGTCGGAATCAGCGCCATGCTCAACCAACCAACCCAAGGCGGCAAACCAAGCGCCACGCTTTTTGGCGCGGGTGTACAGTTTTCCATCTGAATAGGTTCCAGCACCACCTTCACCGAAACAATAATTGGACTCCGGGTCTACCCTGCCCTCTCGAATCAAGGAGACCAGATCCCTGCGCCGCTGTCTCACGCCTTTTCCCCGTTCCAAAACAATGGGCCGAATGCCCCGTTCAATCAATCGCAAAGCACAGTACAAACCCGCGGGACCAGAGCCGACCACCAAGGCCTCAGGACGACCCACTACAGATTGCCATGCGCCATGGACCACCTTGACCACAGCGTCCTCCAAACCTACTTTTAGCTCAACCACAGCCGGATTGGGCCGGGCATCGAGGCTTCTCCGCAAAACTGTCCAGCGGGGAACCTCCCCAATTTGCTGCTTTAATGCCCTTTCAATCGCATCGTTATCCCGGGCCAAATCAGCCGGCAAACGCAGCATCACGGAACGCTCTGAGGCAGCAGAATCTGGGGTGTTGGGAGAAGTGTTCATTTCCAAGGGCAAATTACACCGAGACCCCCTGCATCACGGGCAGGTGCACGAACTAGATTTGACCCATGTCGAACCCCGACGTTCCCCAGCTCCACATCACCGACCGAGGCCTGTCTTCGGATCGCATGCTCGAATTGCTCGATCATTTGCTTCTGCCGCGGCTGATTGAAGAGAAAATGCTCAGCCTTTTGCGGCAAGGCCGCATCAGCAAATGGTTCTCCGGAATGGGTCAAGAGGCGATTTCCGTGGGGTGCGCGGCGGCCTTGCTTGAGGATGAATTCATTCTCCCCATGCACCGAAACCTGGGCGTGTTCACGACGCGAGGAATTGAACTCACCCAACTTTTCGCCCAATTTCAAGGCAAAGCCTCCGGCTTTACGCAAGGTCACGACCGAAGCTTTCACTTTGGCAGCATGCCCCATCACATCGTGGGCATGATCAGCCATCTTGGACCTCAATTGGGCATCGCCGATGGCATCGCGCTCGCGAGCAAACTTCGCAAATCAGGCAAAGCCACTTTGGTCTTTTCGGGAGATGGCGGAACCAGCGAAGGGGATTTCCACGAATCCTTGAATGTGGCGGCGGTATGGCAATTGCCCGTCATTTTCTGCATCGAAAGCAACCACTGGGGATTGTCTACCCCAAGCAGTGAGCAGTTCCGATGTGCCCAGTTTATAGACAAAGCTGCGGGGTACGGCATTCCCGAACAGGACGCGATTCGGGTCAACGGAAACAACATTTTGGAGGTGTACGAAACCGTGTCCAGCATGGCCGCTTCCATTCGTGAGAATCCCCGCCCCATTCTTTTGGAGTTTGACACCTTCCGGCGCCGAGGGCATGAAGAAGCGAGCGGAACCAAGTATTACCCTGAAGGCTTAATTGAAGCTTGGGAGAAAAACGACCCAGTAGATCGCTTTGTGGACTTTCTCATCGAAAAGGGGCACCTCGACAACACAGAATTGGAGGCGAGGAAAACCCGACACAAAGAAGCGATTGTTTCTGCATTGAAGGCGGCTGAGGCCGAGCCTGACGTCGAACCCAACCGAGCAGCTGAATTTCAAAGGCTGTTCAAAGAAGACCCTGCTTTGATCAGAGAGGCTGGATCCGAAACCAAGGAGTTGCGGATGATTGACGCCATTTCTGAAGGACTTAAGCAATCCATGGAGCGCCACCCAGAACTGGTCTTGATGGGCCAAGACATCGGAAAGTATGGCGGTGTATTCAAAGTCACCGATGGTTTTGCTGATCAATTCGGAGCCGACCGTGTTCGGAACACGCCTTTGTGCGAAAGCGCCATCGTGGGCACCGGACTTGGACTTTCCATTGCCGGTGCCAAAGCCATGGTCGAAATGCAGTTCGCCGACTTTGTCACCTGCGGATTCAACCAAATCGTCAACAACCTGGCCAAACTGCATTGGAGGTGGGGACAGAATGCAGACGTGGTGGTGCGCATGCCCACGGGTGCCGGAGTGGCTGCTGGTCCTTTTCACAGCCAAAGCAATGAGGCCTGGTTCTTTCATGTCCCAGGGCTTATGCTCGCCTATCCAGCCTTTCCGGAGGATGCCAAGGGATTGCTCGCTCGGGCCATTGACGCCCCGAACCCTGTGCTCTTTTTCGAACACAAGGCCCTTTACCGAAGCCTATCGGGTCAAGTCCCAACAAACGATTACAGCCTTCCTTTTGGACAAGCCCGCATGATAGGCGAACCGAAAAACGCCGTCATCATCTCCTACGGAATGGGCGTTCATTGGGCCCTTGAAGAAGCGGAACGCCGAAAGTCAGAGGACGGGACCGAAATCGGCGTTCTCGATTTAAGAACCTTGGCCCCACTCGATTGGGACGCAGTGTATGCCGCTGCCAAAACTGCAGGTCGTGTTCTCGTTCTTCATGAGGACAACTTGACTGGCGGCATTGGCGGTGAGCTCACAGCTCGGATTCAAGACGCTTGTTTTGAGCATTTGGACGCCCCCGTCCGACGCGTGGCTTCTTTGGATACGCCTGTTCCTTTTGCGGCCGTTCTAGAAGACGACTACCTCGCAAAAGCGGACTTGTCTTCTGCTTTGGATAGCCTGCTCTCGTACTGATTTGTAGTCTCTCTTCGGAAATGCCGAGGCCCCAGACCTGCCAGGTCTTTGATCTCTGCCACCATGAAATCAGCGGCGACGCATGACCGTTTGCGGGTTGTTGATCGCCTGTTCAATGGTGCGAATGTCCGCCTTCAACATGCCTTTTTTATCGAGGCGTTTCGCCTGAACCAAAAGTGCCTTTGCCTCTTTCGTGCGCCGCTTTGTGCTTTGAATCGCCGCCAAATTGAGCATCACTGCCGCCTTTTCTTCGTCTCGCTTGAGCCCGACTTCCAGCGCTTGGCGAAACGCTTTTTCTGCGTCCGACAAGCTGGACTCCAGAGTAAGGTTGCCCTTCAGAAACCAATACTGCCCTCTGTTTTTTGGCCACAAATGCTTTGGGTTGATGCTGGCCAGCAAGGACCGCGCTTTGTCCATTTTTTGCTGCTGAATGCGCAAGGCCACCATGACCATCCGCAAACTGCGCAACCCAGTCAGGCCAATGACAATGGCCAACAAGACCATTCCAACTCCACTTCCAGTGTGCCCAGAGGTAAACAATTGAACAGCATAAGCGACCGCACTGGCGGTCAATCCGAACTTGAGAACGCGGGTGTCGAGCGGAAACGTCATGGATGTGATTTACAAAGTGGCATGCCCTTGCGGCCTGCCGTGCGAAACTAACGCGTCCGCCGCATAGATGGCTTAATTTTGCGCAGATCCTGACCTGATTAACCCACCATGAACCGCATTCGACTCCGCGTCATTGTCGACATCGAAGAAGATGTCTTTCGGGACATCATCATTGGACGAACAGCCTCATTGGAGGATTTGCACCGTGGCATCCTCGCAGCCTTTGAATTTGGAGAGGGCGAGATGGCCTCCTTTTTTCAATCCGATGAAGATTGGGGACGCGGAAGAGAAATCCCCCTGATGGACATGGGAATGAACGATGCTGGAATCCCTTTCCCCTCCATGAGGACCACCGCTGTTGAAGACATGGTAAGCCAGGCGAATGACCGGATGGTGTATGTCTATGATTTCCTCCGGATGTGGTGTTTTTACGTTGAAATCGTTGGCCTAGAGGAAGGGGAAACCCCCGAATACCCCTTGCTCGCCCAAGAATTTGGGAACGCACCTGATCAATACAGCAAAGAAGTGGACTTGGGAGAAGAGTTGAGTGGTGCTGCGCCAGAAGAAGACGATTCGGGGCCATTGAAAACGGGAGACCCCGAGCTAGATGCTTACCTCGCAGGAGAGGAAGATGAAGAGGACAACGGCCCCAGTTTCACCTCATTGGACGACCTGGACGACCTTTCTTATTGAAGCCCATTTTGCCCCTTATCCCCAGAAGCAAGGCCCCTCTGCTCATTACTGTTGTGGGCCCCACAGCCATCGGAAAAACCACGCTGGCCATCCGAATTGCTCAGGAATTGGGCGCGGAAATCTTGTCTTCCGACAGCCGGCAATTTTACCATGAAATCCCCATTGGGACCGCCCAACCCTCTGCTGCAGAGCGCGCCACTGTCCCCCATCATTTCATCGACTTTCTGTCCATTCAAGACGAATACAGCTCAGGAACTTTTGAGACCGAGGCGACCCAATGGCTCAGCGATCACTTCAAAGCCCGGGAAGAAGCAGGCGAAACTCCTGTTGCGGTCATGGCTGGGGGAAGTGGGCTATACGTGCAGGCTGTCCATGCGGGATTCGACGACATCCCCTCTGACCCTGAAGTGCGAGAAGCTTTAAATGCGCAAGTCGCTGCCGAGGGCTTGGCTCCGTTGCTCGAAGAACTCCAATCCTTAGACCCCCATCATTTCGCAGAGGTGGACCAAGCCAACACCCATCGCGTGATTCGCGCGTTGGAAGTGTGTCGATGCTCTGGTCAAGCCTACAGCACCCTGCGCCAGAATTTTGCTGATCAATTAACAGTTCACCCAGGCGGCTGGGCCAGGCACAACCGACGTGGATGGGACACCCTGACCATCGGCATTGGAGCACCACGGGATTGGTTGCACAAACGAATCAATGACCGGGTGCATGTGATGCTCGAAGACGGTTGGATAGAAGAAGCCAAACGCGTCCTTTCTCACAGAGATTTGAACGCTTTGAAAACCGTAGGGTACCCTCAGCTGTTTGACTTCCTTGAAGGGAAGACAGACATGGAGACGGCCACACGCAAAATTCAAGAAGCCACCCGGCAATTCGCCAGGCGTCAACTCACTTGGTTTCACCGCCAGAATGATGTGCATTGGGTCGATGCCCGCTGCCCCGAAAACGGCACAGCTTTGGCCTTGAAATTGATTCGAGATGGCCACCTCTGATCCCACACCCCACCGCCAGAAGGGCAGTGTAGATTTTGACGACCAGTCCATCGACGATCTGGGCTTCAATGACATTCGCTTGATCCTCGAAGGCCATTGCAAAACGGATACCGCCAAAGCTCGGGCCCTGAATTTGGTCCCCTCCTCACATCGACCCACCGTACTCGACGACTTGGAATCTACGGACGAACTTCGCCGGGTTCGCGTGGAGGGATACAGCTTTCCCACTTTGGTTTTCGAGGAAATCAAAGGGGAAATCAAACTCCTCGAAGTCTCCGGATCTGCGCTCACCGAGGCCGGTTTCATGCGCGTCCTTCAATGCACCCGATTGGTCAATGACATCGTGGCCGCTCTTTTGGGACGAGAACGTTCATTTCCGCGGTTGTGCAGCATGTTGGGAAGCGTGCAAGAGAACCAAGAAATTGTGAAGGAAATCGAGGCTGTGTTCGACCCCAAAGGTGGGGTCAGAAGTGCCGCTTCGCCTGCTTTGGGGCGGATCCGAGTCGACCTTCAAACAGGACGCAGACAGGTCAATCGGCAATTCGACAAGGCTTTGCGCAATTGCGCGAAGCAAAACTGGCTGGCCGATACACAAGAAGGGTACCTCAACGACCGTCGGGTTTTGGCCATCGCGAGCACACACAAACGCAAGGTGCGCGGCTCTGCGTTGGGCACATCCAAGACGGGGTCAGTTACGTTTATCGAACCTGCAGAATGCCATCAGGCCAACCATGAGCTTGAAATGCTTCGTGACGACGAGCGCAAAGAAATCGTCCGGATTCTCCGTGCCTTAACCCAGCGGATCCGCAAACACACACCTTTGATCAAGGCGCAGCAACGGCTGTTGGTCCGGTTTGATTTTCTGCAAGCGAAAGTGAAGCTGGCCTTGGACATGGATGCGGTCAAGCCCCACCTTGTAAAGGAACTCCGCGTTGAATTGCTCAAAGCACTCCATCCTCTCCTTCTCTTGTCCAATCGCAACAAGGGCATCCACGTTGAACCCCAAAATCTCACCCTACACGGCGATCGTCGGATGCTGGTCATCAGTGGCCCCAATGCCGGAGGGAAGTCCATTGCATTGAAGATGGTGGGGCTGATCCAATGCATGGTCCAAAGCGGACTTCTTGTTCCTGTTCACAGCAACAGCGCATTCGGCCTTTTTAAGCAAATCCTCACCGACATCGGAGACAATCAAAGCATCGAAAACCAATTGTCCACCTACAGCTACCGACTGAAGAGGATGAAGGGGTTTCTCGGGACCGCTGGACAAAACACACTTCTGCTGCTCGATGAATTCGGGACGGGGAGCGACCCTGAACTTGGGGGCGCTTTGGCTGAAGTGTTCTTTGAAGAACTCTACAGCAAAAAGGCATTTGGTGTGATCACCACCCATTACGCCAACATCAAGACCCGCGCCACAGACATGAGCGAAGCCATCAACGGCAGCATGCTCTTTGATGGAGAGACTCTGTCCCCAACCTACACCCTTGATTTGGGACAACCGGGCAGCTCGTTCACGTTTGAGGTGGCCGAGTTGAATGGGATTGACCGGGAATTGTTGAAACGGGCCAAGGACAAGCTCGACCCCAATAAGGTCAAGCTTGATGGACTCATTGCCAGCCTTCAAAAAGAAAAATCTCGGCATGCCCGGCTCAATGACCGACAATTGAAAGCAGAGCACGCTGCCGACGAGTCTAAAAGAGAGTATGAGCGTAAGTCTGCCCGCCTTGAAGAACGACAAGAGTCGGTTCACCAAGTGGGCGAGTCCCAAAACTCGGCCTTGGTCAAGGGCAAAAAACTCCAGCAATTCGTCGACCGTTTCAAATCAGGACAAGCCAACAAAGCGCTGCTAGAAGACGTGAGGAAATACCTGTCAGTTGAAGCAACCAAGGTGGCTGAAAAGGCCGAGGCTGCTGCACAGAAAAAAGCGGACAAGGCAAGCAAAAAGAAAACGGCCCGAACCAAACAACATGTCGACCGCATACAAGTGGGCAGCACAGTTCGCCTAAAAGAAGGGCGTCAACGTGGCGAAGTCTTGGACATCAAAGGCCGGCGGGCTACCGTGGCCTTTGGTGAATTCAAAACCCGAGTCGAATTGCACGATTTGATTTGGGTCCGATAAGCTGGATCACTCCAAAATGACCCTGCGGGTCACTTGAGCGCGCGCCCCAGACGACACCGTAACATAGATGAGCCCTCTGGGCCACGCTTTGGCATCCAAGACCAAAGCCCCACCCCACCAAGCAGCTTCGTGCAACACCCTTCCCAAGGCGTCGCGGACCACCATGCGCGATTCAGAAGACCAAGTGCCATTGGAAAGGCGAACGTGCAGCTGGTTCCGCGTGGGATTGGGGGCCACTTTAAAGTCGTTTGACAACTGGATTTGCGCCACATCTACGATGTCCTCGCATGCCTGATCAGGGCCACAAGGAACCGCGGCCTCCGTGTCTGGATACGCGCCGTGTAAAACCGTTTGCCCTGTCCCTGAGGGATCGAGCCAAAGCTCCAGTTTTTCGTCCGAAGGATTTGGATTGTCATCCCAGTGATAGGACATCTTCCCATAATAATCGTCCTCATTCGGCCCCGTTCCGGCACCGAGTCCTCCATTTGAACAGGCCGATAAACCCGCAGAAAGCGTTCCAATGGACAACCCTTCTTCGTTAAAGAGGTGAGAGCCTGAAGACCCGGGTTCTGTGACGCCGTGTTCAGTTTCGGTCTCGGTCCATTTCGCCCGCCAATGGGATCCAAATGCCCCAAGACTGATGCTCGATGTCGACTGTGTATAGGTGCTCACCTTCTTCACGTCACCCGATGGATGGTGAATGCCTACTCCACTCCCAGACCCGCTTCCACTGGCATCCCAGCCCGCATAATACACAGGCCAGCCCGAAGGAATCTCATCCTCAATTTCCACCAATAAAAAATCAGAGCCTTGGAAATTGCTTCCCTGAATGTCGTCGGAATCCGCCAAGCGAATCACCCCTGTTCGACGGCGGTTCAAAAGGCCATTGCCCTCCCCACATTCTGGTTTTTCGTAATTGAAATAGACCTTGAACAACGCGAACTCATCGTCGGTCACCTCACTTGCGCAATGCAATGCGGTTAACATGTAACGTCGACAATCCAATGCCGTGGTGTTCACCATGGCACCAGAGCACAAATAAGACCCTCCGCTTTCGATAATGGACAGGCGCACCGTGGCATCACGTTGGCACTCCCAACCTTGGATTTCGGGACAAGCGACATCGACTTGACAAGGCTGACTTCCTCCACGGGCTCCACGTTGATCACGAAACAATGCCGCAGCTCCTTCCAAATGAAGCCGCACACCCGCCGACAATTCAGCAGAAACTCTCAATCGAAGCACAACGGTCTCGCCCGGCACATCCCCTGTGGCCAAACGTCCATGATCATTGTTGTCTCGAAAATCATAGGGACCTTCTTGCCAATTGCCCGTGGCATCGGTCACCCACAATTCTGCACCTGCGGGCAAATGAAAGTCATCGAAATGAAGCGCGACGCCTTGGGCTTGATTGATGTGTACACCCGCCACATGCCATTCTGAAGCTCCCGTTGGGGACAAATCTGCAGCATGAGGCTGAACAATGCCATAGAGATGTTTCCCCAGAACTTGTTGCTCGCGATCCGCCCTTTCCCAAGCTGCAGACACATCCAACGCCTGCAGTTCCACCATGGTCGGATTCAGGGCCATCAATTCTGACGGACATGGACGACTGTCGGTTTGCCCGTTCAAATCAGGCAAGAAAAACAGGACCAGGGCGAGCGAAGTCAAAGGATAAACCAGGGCTGAATTCATGGAGAATGCGTTCTTTTACGCCGATTAAAATGTCGGGTTGTCGAAGATAGTGTCCGACTGTTTAGGTTCAGTTTTTGGCATTTGTTCCCGGCATTCTCACCGAGAGGCTCAAGGCCAGCCCGTATATTTAGGGCATGACGCAAACGCTTCGCGCTCCCGCATTTCTCCCCCTTTTCATTGCCGCGACATTCTTTGCATTCCCTTCTCAAGGGATGGCCCAGAAGCCCGTCCAAGAGCAAGGGGAAAAGTTCAATACTCTCCTGTACTATATGAACCGGATGTATGTGGACAGTGTAGACTTGGACGGACTGGTCGAGACGGCCATCCGCGGCATGCTCGAAGAACTTGACCCTCATTCGGTTTACATCCCTGCAGAAGACCTCAAGCAGGCCGATGAACCATTGAACGGCAAGTTCGAAGGAATTGGAGTGCGCTTCAACATCATGAAAGACACCATCATGGTGGTCTCCACGATTGCAGGTGGACCCAGCGAGAAGCTTGGCATCATGGCTGGCGATCGAATCGTAGAGGTGGACGGCGAGGTTGTCGCCGGAGTGGGCATCCGAAACAAGGGTGTGATGGAAGCCTTAAAAGGCCCCAAGGGAACCCATGTCGAGGTGGGCATTCGCAGAGGCCGCCGCAACGACTTGCTCAACTTCGACATCGAACGCGACAAAATCCCAATTTATTCGGTGGACGCCCATTACATGGTGAACGACAGAACGGCCTATGTGAAAATCAACCGCTTTTCAAAAGGGACCATGGATGAGTTAAATGCCGCGTTGGATGCCCTGAAAGAAGAGGGCATGAAAGACCTGATCCTGGACCTTCAAGGCAATGGTGGAGGCATGCTCAATGCGGCCATCGACATGGGTGACGAATTCTTAGCCGGTGACCGACTGATTGTATATACCGACGGACGCTCGTTCCCCAGAGAAGACCGAGTCGCCGATACTGAAGGTAGATTTGAAAAAGGCCGATTGGTAGTGCTTGTAGACGGTTCCAGCGCTTCGGCCAGCGAAATCGTCAGTGGGGCCATCCAAGACTGGGATCGCGGCCTGATCGTGGGCCGCAGGACCTTCGGTAAAGGCCTGGTTCAACGGCCTGTTCGCTTGCCTGATGGCAGCGCAGTTCGCCTCACCGTCCAGCAATACTTCACCCCCACCGGAAGGTGCATACAGAAGCCCTATGAAGACGGCGTGGATGCCTATCGCCGCGAGAAGTACGAGCGCTTCGAAAAGGGTGAGCTGACCTCCTTAGACAGCCTAGACCTGCCCGATAGCCTGAAATACAGCACTCAGATTCTGAACCGCACAGTCTACGGTGGCGGAGGCATTCTGCCCGATGTCTTCGTGCCCATCGACACGAGTTACAACAGTGTTTATTTCACTGATTTGCTGCGCAGGGGCCTGTTCAATCGCGCCGTACTCGAGTACGTCGATCGCAATCGAAGGCGACTTGAAAAGAAATTGGCCGACCGGAATGACTTCATCACCAACCACAAATTGGAACAGGAACTGCTCGATGGCCTGATTGCTTTGGGTGAAGAAGAAGCCATTCCATTCGTTGAAGAAGACTGGAACGCCTCTTTTTTCGCAATCGACCTGAGGTTGAAGGCCATTCTGGCCAGGACCCTGTTTGACACGACCGCATTTTACGAAGTGTTCAATCCGATTAATCCTGTGTACAGAAGGGCTTTAGAAGTGCTTGAAGATGGAACCTACAAGGATTCAGGGGTTGGACAGGACTAATTCACTTCTCCAACCGGAACAACCCTTACCCACGAGGTTCAACCCGAACAATCGCTGGTTAATTTTGAACTGGCAACACGACCCAACAACATGAATATTGCACGTACCCTTTCTCTGTTCGCACTTCCTGTCCTTCTTGTCGCTTGTGGCGACACCGCCGACAGCAGCGCAGCCGATGACGCTGTTAGCACGGAAACTTCCACTGAAGCTCCAGCTGACCAACCAGAATCAAAAATGGACCTCGCCCGCGACAATGCTGAAGCACCGGCAGTTGCAGGCCCAACCACCTCCATCACCTTTGCTGAAAACAGCTGGGACTTCGGAACAATCGACGAAGGAGACGCGGTAACCCATTCGTTTAAGTTCACCAACACAGGAGACATTCCATTGATTTTAGACCGCTGCAAAGGGTCCTGTGGTTGCACTGTACCCAAGTGTCCAAAAGAGCCCATCGCTCCTGGCGAAGAGGGTGTGATCGAAGTCAAGTTCAATTCCAAAGGGAAGAAGAACAAGCAGACCAAAACGGTCACGATCAATGCCAACACGGTTCCAGAGCAGACCCGAATCACCATTTCTGCCAACGTCACACCTGCACCTGTCGAAGACGCTGGTCAATAATCGCCGTTACATTCTATGAAAAAGGCCCTCCAAAGAGGGCCTTTTTCATGTCACAGGATTTCAATCGGGAGATTGATGACTACTGAAGCAATTGATCGATGGCGTCCGCCAATTTTAAATCCCGATCCGTAACAACGTGCCCCGCATCGTGCGTATGCAATTCAATCCGCACATAACTAAACTCGTTGTGCAGCGTGGGGTGATGGCCTTGTTGCTCCGATAAGAAAGCCACACGCGTCATGAATGTAAAGGCCTCTTGAAAGTCCTTAAAACGAAATTCTCGAACGAGCCGATTGTCCTTTTCCAACCACATTTTGCTGTGCTTTCTAATGTGAATGTAGCACGGGGCGATGGGAATTGCCGATACAACCCCAACTTCGCACCCATGGACGTCCCCTCTTCGCCCAAGAATACCCGCAAGCCCATCGGCTTTGCCCCACCTTTCATCGATGACGACACCATCCGTGCAGTGGAACGTGTTCTCCGTTCTGGCTGGATCACAACTGGACCAGAAACCGCTGCCTTTGAAAAAGAACTCGCGGCGTATTGCGGAACAGATGCCGCGGTATGTGGTGGCTCTTGGACCGGATTGGCTGGGGTGATTCTCGATTGGTTTGGTGTTGGACCCGGCGATGAAGTGATTTTGCCCTCTTACACCTATTGCGCCACAGCCAACGTCGTTCTCCACAGAGGGGCAACGCCGGTTATGGTTGATTTGCCCTCGCCTTTGAACCAAGATGGGTTCAACCTGACCTGGGACGCCGTCTTTCCTCACCTCAGCGCACGCACCAAGGTCATCATGCCAGTGGACGTTGGTGGCTGGCCCACATGCATTGGCGACTGGACCACAAAACTGGAGCACTGGACAACCTCTCATGGCTTTCAAGCCAACAGTGAAGTACAAGCCACACTCGGACGGCCGCTTTTGCTGCTGGATGCCGCTCACTCTCTTGGGGCTTCCATCGACGGCCAATCAGTGGGTGCCCAAGCCGACCTCTCGGTGTTCTCATTTCATGCGGTAAAGAACCTGACCACAGCCGAAGGGGGGGCAGTGACCCTCTCTCTGCCTTCCTCATTTGACCCCACTGAGGTGGGCAAAAAATTACGAATGCTCAGCCTTCATGGCCAAAGCAAGGATGCCGCATCCAAATACCACGCCTCGGGGCGGGATGCCTGGCGGTATGATGTGATTGCCCCTGGGTTCAAGTGCAACATGACCGATATCCAAGCGGCCATGGGAAGGGTGGCATTGGCCAGGTATGGTGCCGACTTAGAGAAAAGACACACCCTCGCAGATCGCTATGATGCCGGATTTGCCAACTGGGGCCCTGCCCACTTGCCGAAAAGACGGGATGAGCGCAGGCAAACTTCGGATCACCTCTATGCCTTGAGGTTGACGGATTTGATTGAAACAGAACGGAACAATCTCATTCAGCAGCTCCGCGAGGTCGACATCGCTGCCAACGTTCACTTTCAGCCCCTTCCTCTCCTGTCGGCTTATGCACAGCGCGGGCATGACCCCAAGGACCACCCGGAAGCTCTGGCTGCATACGCTTGCGAAATCAGCCTGCCCCTCCATCTCCATCTGGAATTTGAAGATGTCGACCGCGTCATCGACACCGTCAAACGCGCACATGCTGTGATTCTGTCTCAGAGAACACCTGGATCCAATCCCGCATGAAACGGTCAATGGACATCATGGTTGCCGCCATATTGCTGGCCATACTGTTGCCAATCTTACTCAGCATAGGACTTTGGATCCGTTGGAAAGATGGGGGAGACATTCTCTTTCGCCAAGAGCGCATGGGCCGTTTCGGTCAGCCGTTTCTTATCCTCAAATTCCGAACCATGCGGCCACCAAAGCTTGGTGACCTTCAGGTGACTTCGGGAGAAACAGATGCAAGGATCACCGCCACAGGAAGGCATTTGCGCTCACGGAGGTTAGATGAGTTTCCTCAACTCCTCAATGTTCTCAAAGGAGACATGAGCTTTGTTGGCCCGAGGCCAGAGGTCCCAAAATATGTGGACCTAAAAAAGAACGATTGGCAGCGCGTGCTTTCAGTGAGGCCCGGCATCACCGGACCCGCTGCATTGGCTTTTCGAAATGAAGGAGACCTGCTCTCTCAAGCAGAGGATGCAGATCGGTTCTATCGAGAAAACATCCTTCCTCAAAAACTGGCCATTCAACTCGATTACGCCAACCACCGAACTTTGAGGGGTGACTTTAGCCTGTTATTCCGAACGCTCGGCGTTCTCAGGGGCTGAACAGCCTTCAACAAAAAAGAGCAACTCTCGGAGCCTTTCGGCCTGAGAAAGGTCCTCTTGGCGCTCGTAGGCGTAGGCTAAGTTTCCAATCAACCGCCTCAACACATCCACTGGGTGACAAGGTCCACAGCTCTGCTGCTCCACGGGTAAATCCAAATGACCAAGAAAGGCACTGACCTCCCCAGGGTGAATCACATCCCCTAGATTGAATGGGTTGATGTAAAACAGCACACTTCCAGGACCTCCACCTTCGGTGAACTCACCCAAGTGTCCCCCATCGCAATAAGCGAGGATGAAGTGATTGGGCAAGTTGACTCCGTGGATAGGCAACCCCAATTCTTGGGCCATTCCCAAGTACAATGCACCCAAAGCCAATGAATTTCCTTTTCTCTGACGCAAGACCTCGCCGGGCAACGCATGGGTCGTGCGGGCTGCACCCCCTTGTGTTCCCTCGAAGCCATGATGCTCAAAGAAAATCCGATTGATGACTTTCACCTGCTCTAACGCGGTCATGTCGTCGTTCAACTCCAACCAAATGTCCTGCCGGATGCGTTGAACGTCTTCTCGCAACGCCCCCAAATCGGAAGCAGGATCGACATATTGATCCACCAACAACATGGCCTCGGCCAAGTGATGGTCATTGGACTCCACCCAATCCGCGAATGACGACCGAACTTCATCAGTAGCCAGCTGATCGAGCAGGGCTTTGGCCCTGTTCTGAAAGACATCACCGTGTCCCTCCTCCTCCAATGCTTGACGTAGCTCTGGCACAGCGGCTTCTCCGATGCGCTCGAGTTCGCGCTTCACAGTCGTGTAAATGCCCTCATCTGGGTCTTCCAGGAGGGAAATCAAGGCATGCATTTCAGAAACACTCATAACCAAACGATTTGTGTGGTAGCAAAGTACTTCTGATCATAACCGGGCTATTTTGCACCCGTGGCTTCTTATTCAAACGACGATGTGAATGCAACTCCTCCCCCTCAATTCGGGGAGGTTTCTAGCTCATCCTCAGCAACTTCGGCTTCTTCTTCAAGTCATCCACCGGGGGTTGTCGGTATCGCACCAGGCGCACGTCCGTGGCGTGCATATCGCAGACCCCCTCAGCCCAGACCCGGCGGAAAACCTGACGATGCAACACTCTTGGCAGATCGAAAGCGCATTCAATTTGCCTTGACCGTAACCACCGGACTTTTGGTTTTGGTTTGGGGGGCCTTCTTCATTGACCTCCAATTTGACCTAGAATGGAGACGGTTTGGGAACCGCCCCTTGAAGCAGAGTGGCCTTCCTGGCATCTTGACCATGCCCTTTTTGCACGGCGATTTTCAGCACCTCTGGAGCAATACAGTGTCCTTTTTCACCTTGAGTAGCCTGCTCATCTACTTCTATCGCAGCATTGGACTGAAGGTCCTCGCTTGGAGTTGGGTTGGCGCTGGCATTCTCCTTTGGTTCAGCGGAGCATCCGGTAACCACATCGGACTGAGTGGCGTTGTTTACGCCTTGGCCTCTTTCCTTTTTTTAAGTGGACTCATCCGAATGCACCCACATTTGATTCGAGTGGCCATGGTCGTGGCGTTTTTGTACGGCAGCATCGTTTGGGGCGTCTTCCCCATAGAAACAGGCGTGAGCTGGCAAGGGCATCTTTCGGGCGCTGTATTGGGCGGTCTCTTGGCTGTCGTTTGGAGAAAACAAGGCCTTCAACGCCCTGAACCTCCTGTGGAAAACGACGAAGAGAATGAACCCCAGGACAACGACAATCCCTCTCCACAAACTGGAATCCCCTCCACCTGAGGGGTGGGTGCACTCGTCGGCAATCTGCAATCAGAAGCACGATTTAACGGCCACATTGTGGCGGTCACCAATAGAGCGGAAAAACCCGAGAATCAGGCGTTGAGCATGACCGGCATCACCAGCATGAGGATGTCCTCTCCGCTGGCGGCCCCTTCTTGTTGTGGACGAATGATGCCCGCGCGATTCGGCGCACTCAACTCCAAGGTGATGTCCTTCGCATCCAAGTTGTTGAGCATGTCCAGAAGGAATCGGCTGTTGAAACCGATTTCCATGTCGTCTCCCGTGTAGCTGCAAGCCAGAGACTCCCGCGCCTCATTGGCGAAGTCCACATCCTCTGCACTGATGGTCAGGCTGCTGCCCGCCAAAGTCAACCGCACTTGATGCGTGGTCTTGTTCGCGAAAATCGAAACCCGACGAATGCTCCGCTGAAAGTCCTTGCGGTCAATCGTCATGCAATTCGGATTGTCCTTTGGAATGACGGCTTCGTAATTGGGGTATTTACCCTCGATGAGTCGACACACGACATCCATTTCCCCATACTTAAAGTGGGCATTGGCCTCGTTGAAAGACACCACCACTTCATCGGTCATGGGAAGCGTCCCCTTGAGCAAATTCAACGGCTTCTTGGGGACAATCATCTCTGCATTCTCCGGCGCGGAAGCGTCCTTTCTTGCGTAGCGGACCAAGCGATGTGCATCGGTGGCCACAAAACTCAAATGGTCGTTCCTCAACTCGAAGAAAATGCCACTCATCACTGGCCGAAGGTCATCGCTTCCTGCAGCGAACAATGTCCGGCTGATGGCTTCTGCGAGCGTGTCAGAATCCAAAGTCACGGACGCCGCTCCCTCCAACTCGGGGGTTCTTGGAAATTCATCCGCATGCGCTCCAGCCAGTTTATACTTGCCTGCTTCGCTGGTCATTTCGACCCCGCAGGTTTTCGGATCCACTTTAAACGTTAAGGGGAGATCCTCAAAAGTCTTGAGAATGTCCAACAACATTTTGGCTGGAATCGCAATGGCGCCCTCTTCCTCGGCGGTCACCTCGACCGAAGTGGTCATGGTGGTCTCGAGGTCACTGGCACTAATGGACGCTTTTCCCGGAGCGATCTCAAACAAAAAATTGTCGAGAATGGGAAGTGTGTTGCTGCTATTGAGCACACCACTGATGGCCTGAAGCTGGCGAAGCAAAGCGGTGCTGGAGACGATGAACTGCATTCGGATGTAATGGACTTCGAAAATACAGTCAGACCTGTCCCCTAGCGCGCTCAATTCCCCTTCACTTTTTCACAACAGGTACACGGTCAGCCATCGGCCACCCTGCATTGCACGAATCGCCGTTCCTGCCTATTTTCCCATCATGATGAAAATGGCGCTCTCTCAGTTTGCTTGCACCGCTCTGCTCAGCCTTGGACTGTTCACCTCGGCCCTTCAAGCCCAAGTGGGCAATTCTACAGGGGAACCGGACGCCATACTTGCCAGCATTGAAGGAACTTTGACCCGCGAAGCCTTGAACGCCACCCGCATGTCATTGGAGGATATGGGACACACGTTCAACTACGGCAGTTTCCAGTTTCGCCCCGACGGCAAGCTCGTGGGTGTCGAGATCTTCCTGATCTTGGAAGGTCAGGAGTTTCGTGAATACGTGGAGTTTGTGAGTGACACCTGCATCCTGGAGATTTCCAAAGCACAGGGAATCAAGATGGAAGGCTGTTGACCTGCTCAACCGCCTCGACTACCTGATTCACAGTCAAGCTTTCGCCGCAGCGGAAATGTCCCTTAGGACACTGCTTTAACCCGTGTACACCACATGGTTTACAGTCCAATCCAGCGGATTCTACATTCAACTCGGTGTTGAGGCCCCATCCCCCATGGAGTGCGCTTGGCAAGACCCCAAATCCAAAGCTGGGGGTCGTGCTGCAAAACACCCCCACCACGGAACACCGCATCGCACCCGCGATGTGCAACGGCGCGCTGTCATTGCTCACAACAACATGGGCAGTGGCCATGAAGGCGGCTGTCCCCAATAGACTTAAATCACCTGCGCACACCAAAGGACGACGCAGACACCGGTCGGCGATCGCAACCAACCTTTCGCGGTCTGCGCCCCCGCCAATCAACACGACAGGTCGCCCAGGCCAGCGCTGAGTCAAAACGTCGGCAAGCGAAGACCAATGCTGGGACGGCCAGCGTTTGGTTTCCCAAACACTCCCAGGGGCCAACAGAATGGCCCCTGAAGGCCAAGCCGATGCGGCTTCCCGGTGCTGTAGCTGCGGGTGCAGCTTTGGGCAATCCAAGTCAGGATCAAAAGACCCCACCGCATCTTGAATGTGGCTGTGGTTTCGCTCCGTTTCATGTCGCCCATCTCCAAGAAGATGAGGGAAAGAAACCACGCCGCGCTGGCCTTTCGCAGGTGAACCTTCAAATGCCGTTCTTCGCTGAGCTCCTGACCACCTCGACAACCATGCCATGCTCCCATACCGGTGCAAATTGACCAACTGCTCGGCCTGGACGGAATGAACGCCTCTGGCGATGGAGAGCAATCGAGGATATTTCTTCCACCCTTTCCTGTCCCAAACCACAACACGTTCGACAAAAGGGTGCCCCTCAAATAAACCCTCAGCACCCCGACGGACCACCACACCAATGGGGTCTTCGGGAAATACACGGTGCCAAGACTCCAACAAGGCCGTGGACAAAACCACGTCGCCAAGGAATGCCGGTTGGAGCAAAAAAAGCCCCCCCTTTTTGTCCATCTCGACCGTCTTCATACCGCCACTGCGTGGGTTCTCAATGCATCGTTCAATGAAGTTTTTCGGTCCGTGCTTTCCTTTCTGTGCCCTACAATGAGCGCACAAGGCACACCAAATTCTCCTGCTGGAAATGACTTTTGACGCGTGCCCGGAATCACAACGGCTCGTGGAGGAATCATGCCATGATGCTCCACCACCTCGTTGCCCGTCACATCCAAAATACGGGTGCTCGCGGTCAGGACCACCCCCGCTCCAAGCACCGCTTCTTTTCCAATGCGCACCCCTTCAACAACAATGGCCCGAGACCCCAAAAAAGCACCATCCTCTACAATCACGGGGGCAGCCTGGAGTGGCTCGAGCACGCCACCAATCCCAACCCCTCCGCTGAGGTGAACATCCGCACCAATTTGAGCACAAGAACCCACTGTGGCCCATGTGTCCACCATGGTTCCGCTTCCGACATAAGCACCTATGTTCACATAGCTGGGCATCATGACCACGCCACGCCCCAGAAAAGAACCATATCGCGCGATCGCATGGGGCACCACACGCACTCCAGCCTCGGGGTGATTGCGCTTCAAATCCATTTTGTCGTGGAATTGAAAAGGCCCAACTTCCTCCACCCTCATCTCACGCATGGGGAAGTACATCACCACCGCTTTCTTGACCCACTCATTCACTTGCCAACCGTCTTGAGCGGGCTCGGCGCAGCGAAGCCGCCCCTCATCCAGCCCCTGAATCACGGCATCCACAGCCTGCTTTACCTCAGGTGATTTGCGCTGATCAGGTGCATCCCACGCCCCTTCGATGGTGGCTCGGATTGATGTCCACTGGACATTTGTTGAGGTCTGCGTTTGGTTGGCCTTCTGCATGTTGCGAAGATACCGGAGCCAAACCAGCTTAAGGGTAAATTTGCGTTATGGCGCGATTCATTGCATTTGACTACGGAACAAGGCGCATCGGAGTCGCGGTCACAGACTCTGGTGCCATGATCGCCGCACCCGAAGGCACGTACTCGCCTCAAGAACTGGACAAGGCAATACAACGTCTGATTGGGGCGGAGCCTTGCGCCGGTTTTGTAGTGGGAATGCCTGGCTTGCTTACGGGAGAAACCACCGACAGCACGGCACCAATCCAGTCCTTCGTGTCCGAATTGAAAAAACGCCACCCGTCGCTTTCCGTGGAACTGGTGGACGAAGACCACACCAGCCAAGAAGCGTCAATGGCGATGGTACAGTCGGGCATGAGGAAATCCAAGCGACGCCAAAAAGGCCAATTGGATCAGATTGCAGCCACGCTGATTCTTCAACGATTTTTGGATGCGAGGTAAGGCGTATTACGCCTCTTCGTTCCCCTTAAAAACTTCGATCTCCTTGGTGGTTTTCACCAACTCCGTGAACCGGTCTTCATAACGTGTGGCGCGCACGACGTGGTTGTCAATCCAGTGGTAATTCCCTCCCCTAGGCTTGCCCATCAAAAGACCGTGATACTTGAATCCGTGCTCTGCGAACCACGCCTCCGTCACGCTGCGATGCTCTTCCGTTCGGCTGGTGAAAAAGGTGATGATGTGCCCTTCATCATGCCAACGGTTCAACGTTTCCAAGGCGTCCGGAAATGGCACACAGGTCACCATGCGCTCTGGCTGCTCATTGGGCACATCTTCGGTGATGGTCCCATCGATGTCAATGAGAAAATTCTTGACTTCTTCCGGCAACTGGGGTGAAGCTGCTCTGCCTTCCGAATCTTGGACGGCTTGAAGAGAGGGGTCGGGTGTGTTTTTGGCCATGACGATTTTGCGCTTTTGCGAAAGGGTCATTGCCTCCCACCTCAAATGTAATCCGATTACGGCTTCACTGTATGCAGCAGAGGACTCCAATCATCTTCGTCATGCCCTTTGCGAAAATGTAGCGCCAACTGTGCCTCAAGGGACATTCCTGAAGGAGCGCCAGCTGCCCACTGTGAGGCCAAGACGTGCCAATTGACCACCCTTTCCTGAGCGACCCCCTCTGGGTACAGCCCTTGATGGAGTCGTGCCAAACGGGCCAAATCCACTTGGGACTGACGCCGAACCGCCCTTCGTGCCTGTTCGTCCAGCTTGTCGAGCAACTTGGCCATTTTGGCTTTGGTGGACTCCACACTTCCGAGCAACGATGCGTCCAGCTCCTTGAATGCAAGGCCAACTTCCTTCGCCCCCCGTTCCAAAGCCAAGCGTAAAGCCTGCGTGTCGGGCGGATCAGAATCCGAAACATGATTGGACTCCCAAACCTCTAAACGGTCTCCAAGCTGAGCATCACTGATTCCAAACTCCTCGGCCAAGGCCGACAATTTTTTAGACAAAACCCGGGCCCCATCTCTGGGCACCAAGGCCGGTTGAATCAATCCAAAGGCAGGAAACAACTGCGTCAACTGCAGCCAATAGGCCACCTCGGCCAAGCCGCCCACAACAGCGACATCGGGCAACACCATGGATTGGAATACTGGACGCAGCAATGCATTGGGTGAAAACCGAGCTGGAGAAGACTCGAGTTCTTTTAAAACCGATTCGTCATCTGGCCAGACTTGGTCACCCGCCGCCCAATGCCCGGCTTCACTGTGAATGCGTTCTCGCCTGCCTTCGGACAAGTAAAAAAGATTCACTGGCCTCACATGAACCTGTGGGGCATGCCCTTCCCTTTGCAAGGTGTCGTTGACCTCACTGACACAACGCTCGACCACCTTATCAGACAACTCTTTGGCCATCGCGCCCGAAAAAGCCGCCTTGAGGGTCACATCATCCCCATCAACCACCACGATTCTATCGTCTCCAAATGCACCGTGCATCCATCGCCGCATCACGTCTGTCAAGGCTCCGTGAGAGGCCTTGAGCAATGCGGACTTCCGCTCCCCCTCTACTCCAGCAGCATCACTCCAATTCTCCAACATGACCCGGAGTCCCTCCGTGCCCATTCGCCCCACGGCACCTCCAACGGAGGCCGGCGACCATGTCTGCCACCCTTGCCCATCCCAAAGGGATTGAATCTCCTCAAAATCGTGGTCCTCTGAAGCCAGCCAGAAAACAGGAACAACAGGTGTGCCCCAGCGCGCTTCCAACTGTTCCGCCAGCACCACAGCCGACAACACCTTGTAATACGTGAATGCCGGCCCTGTGGCCAAGCAAAGCTGATGACCTGTGGTGACCGTTCTGGTTTCGGAAAGCCCCAATGCCGCGATCTTCTTCGATACCGCCTGTCCCGATTTTTGGTATTGTCTGGATACGGCTGAAACCAGCATCTCCCGATGTCCCTCTTCACGCGACAGGCCCTTTCTGAGTTGATCTAAATTGTCGGCCGTCGGCTGAAGTGGCCACGTTATTCCATGATCAGAAGCCTGAAGTCGGCCTTCCCACCATTTTCTTACCACGTGATCGAAAGCCAGCGTTTCCATCAAAGGAAGACCACGCTGTGCACGGTTGGATTTCATCATCCTTCGGACTTATGACCAGGCTTACCGAAGAACGGTCACCGCACCTTGTTGGGCCTCTTGGCCTTGAGCAGCGCTTCCGGGCCACTCTATTCTCCAGACATATACACCGGGCTTGAGCAGCTCGCCCTGCATGTCTCGACCATCCCACTGCGGCGATGCTGGATCCAAACGTGCGAGCAATTCACCCCAGCGGGAATAAATCTCACAAGACATTGGGTTCACATCTCCAATTTCCGGCATGAAGACGTCATTCACGCCGTCCCCATTTGGAGAGAACGCATTGGGCACATAGAATTCGGATTCGACAGGCAAACCTGCCATTTCTGGCCCCTTGACCTCTTGATTGTCTGACAACCAACCATCAATTGGATCGAAAAGGCTCAAACTGAAATCGTCGAAAAAGTAATAGGCCATCGTGGGGTTTTCCCCCATCACCACTTCCGCCTCCAAATCGGCATCTGCACCAAAGACACCAATGGTCATGAACCGAGAGGGACCCGAGGCCTCAAAAGCAAATGAAACGGTCTCCCAGCCCTGTTCATATCGGGCAAACGAGGACTGAAAAGTTGGAGGCAAAGGCAATTCCTGATCGCCCATTTGAATCGGCTGTTCCACAGAAAATGCCACCCCTAAGCCGTTCACTGCCAAACCTGCTCCAGATGTTGGCAACCACTCTCCATTGCTGATTTGAAAAGACAACGTATAGTGCTGTCCCGCCTGCAATGGCGCATCAAACTCCATCACCAAGTATTCTCTCGACAACGGTTGACCTGGACTGTTTCTTTTGATGGCTGTAATGCCCGCCACTCCCCTTCCTTCTGCCGGCTGAACCCAAGCAATGGGGGTTTCTGGAAGATCGCCGCCCAACTCACCATCCAAATGAAAAAAGTCAGGGGTTGACATCCCGCTGAAGGCGTTGT
>Ga0209092_10000107_pt1 | contig 72895 bp, 57 predicted proteins | sample FraStrMetagenome_FD_187446 | JGI IMG/M metagenome (GOLD analysis project Ga0209092, IMG submission 187446) | Marine eukaryotic phytoplankton communities from Arctic Ocean - Fram Strait ARC3M Metagenome (SPAdes) (version 2) | ecosystem: Environmental > Aquatic > Marine > Oceanic | place: Fram... | reverse complement strand
TATTTTACGCGAAAGAAAATATGTTGATAAAGATACCATAGACGATTTTGTACTCTGGAAAGCAGAGTAAATAAAATATAATTAGACACGAATAATCATACTATTTTTTATAAATAAAAAGAAATAGTAGAAACATACGAAGGTACTCAATAATGTCATTGATTTCAGAACTCGGTCCGATAACAGGCGCCAATACAAGATCTGAGGATCTTTTCGTTATTGTTAACTTGATCCAAGGTGATGATGGAACAAAAAACATCACACGTAAGGAACTGGTTCAAGCATTACAATTCGAAATTTTCAACAATATAAAAATTACCGGCGGTTCAATTCAAAACGTCATTATGTCGGTTTCAACTCTCAACAATGTTGAAATAAACGACTCTACTATATCCAACGGAACAATGGCTGGGACGGCGCTTAGCACGGTAGCCATTGAAGAGTCAACTGCCAATAACATGACAATGACGAATTCAGTAATTACTGATTCTGAATTTAATGATGGTACTGGTAATAACGTTATTCTAACGAATTCAACTATTGACGATTCAACAATACTTGATAGTTCTGCCAATAACATGGCGATTGATAATTCCGATTTTTCTAATGGAACCGGCAATAACAACATCTTTACTAATTCGCAGGTTGATAATTCATCCTTTGCGAACGTTGCTATTGAGCAAGGTACTGCGAACGGTTTAATCCTTACTAACATTACGATTGATGAAATTGTTCTCGAAGATGCGTTAATGTCAAACTCAGTAATTATTACTACTGACTTTAGCAATGGTACGATCCGAGACACTGCAGTATCAAATGTTACTATTGTTGATACAGATATTTCTAATTCTGATATCCGTGATACTGATTTAGATAATGTAACGATTACAAACTCAAGATTTGCTAATGGTTTAATTTGGGATACTACAACAAGTAATTCATCTATCATTGACTCGACTGCAAACAACATTGTTATTACTAACTCAGTATTAAATGATAGCACTGCAAATAACGTTCAGATTACTAACTCAGATTTCTCTGATGGAACTGGTAACAATAACGTATTTACTAATACTACAATCCAAGATGGTACACTTGCTAATAACGTTATTACAAATTCATCTTTCCAAGGTACACTTGATAATGTAACTGCTCAGAATATGACAATTACAAGTTCATCAACTGATGGCCTTGGTCAACAAAAATCAGTTATTGAAAATTCAGAATTTAAAGATGGTGCCATAGCTAATTCTACAATCGAGGATAGTACTCTTGTAGACTTTGATATGAATATCACTAAAGAGTTTGAGCCAATGCTCGACGAAGATAGTTACTTTGCATTGAAAAATGTTAAGACTGGTGAAACAGAGAAGATGACTTATCGTCAACTGTATAACGAATTCTCTAAACAAACAGAAAAATCACTTAAGATCCACGTTGCTTCTGATGGTGACGACAAATACCCAGGAACTATTTTACAACCAGTTAAAACATTAAAACGTGCTGGGTTACTTGCTTTAGAAAAAGCTGGTGGTTCATATGATCGTAACGATATTAATAACGCGGTTCACATCTCAGTAGGCCCTGGTACGTACTACGTTGATGAACCAGTTATGTTACCTGATGATACATCAATGACATCGACCAGTGGTCAGTATGCCACACTTATTCAAAAGAAAAAGGGTTGGGAAAAAACAAACGGTATTCTAGTTGGATCCGGTTGTTATGTCCAAGGTTTCTCTTACATGAACTTCGAAGTTGATAACTTTGACCAACCTGAAGGTGGTTTTGCTATCGCCTACAGACCAGGCGCTCTACTAAGACGTTCACCATATCTTCGTGACTCCACTCAGCTTTCAAACTTTAATAGACTTGATGTTGAACCTCCGTTAAATCCGTTTAACTCAAAAGGTACCATCCTTGATTTAGGTCAAGAATTCTATTTAGTTGCAGGTCACTCTGTTCAAACTCAATTTGAAGTTGATGATGAAGTAACATTCTCATCTGGTGCATCAGGTTATATTTCATATATTAATGATATTGATGCTAACAGACAAATTTATGTTCGTAACCTTAAAGGTAATGTTGAAGTTGGCGATGTACTATACGCACAACGTGGTGGTACAGGTACTATCGAGTCAATCGGAATTGATGATTTCCCTAACAGACTAGTTGGTCGTGGCGGTGGTTGTCTATTGGCAGATAGAGCGGTACTAGATACAGACTCACTATATACATACGTATTATGTTTTGGTTTCACACCTCGTACTCAAAACGGTACAGGTTACGTTGCTAAAAACGGCGCGGGTGTTAACGGTATTGGTTCATTATCAATCTTTACTCGCCAAGCGTTCTTTGCTCTTGATGGCGGCCAAATGACATTGAACAACTCAGGTTCTCAGTTTGGTGACATATCAATGAGAGCAAGAGGTTCAACAGTTATTATTAGACCAGCTGAAGGCACTGCTGGAAACTTAATTGCTAACTCTGCGTTTGCCGATGTGCTAGAAACAAAATCAGATGAAATCGTTGATGACATGGTTTACTACTTAACGTCACCTGCTTCTGATGGTGGTTTAGGTTATCAAGGTTATAATGCTGATAAATGTTTCAGAGATACAGGAATTATTGTTGACAACACTGGTTTCGATGTTGCTACAAAGGGTAACTACTGGGGCCGATTAAATGGTATTTCATATCGTTCACCAATTTCATACCTTGTTGTTAACGAACAATTAACAGAAACTACTGGATCTATTAATCACCTTAAGGACTCTATTGTTAGTACAAATGGTGGTATCTTTGGTAACGCAGGTTCTGAATTAATATCTCGAGTTAACTCTTCACTTAATGAAACGTTAAACATCTTAGAAAATGGTGAAGCTGCGGCGAACCCTATTATATTCTCAGATACTGGTAAATCAGATCAGACTGCTGCTAGAGAACTTGTTCAGTCTAACAGAGAATTAATCATCAACGATTTTGTTGATTGGATTGATAACAACGATGATTTCTACGCTTACGATAGCGCTAAGTGTGAAAGAGATGTTCAGGAATATATCTTACCTGCTGTCAAATATGACATGATGTTAGATACAAATTATAATACTGAAAACGCTGGATTAGCATATTATGTTAACACTGCAAGAACAAGCCTTGAAAACCAAAGAAATGAAACTGTTGCTTCGTTTAAGAGATTACGAAAAACAACTGATGAATTAATTCAAGCTAACTCTGCTCCTGCGGCAACATCTGCTTACTCTGCATTTAATAACGTTATTGATACGATTGCAAACTCAGGCGAAAAATATACGCCAACTAAAGCAACATACGAACCAACAACTGGTATGATGGTTATTACTATCGGTACACACGATTTAACAGTTGGACGTTATGTTAACCTTGGTGAAGAATCATTTACATTCACATGTTCAAGTGATAACTTTAAAACAAAAATTAGCCATCCGCGTAAATCAGAAAAGGCTTACTTGGCTGCGCTTCCAATCGTTGCGGTATCAGCAAAAACTATTACGGTTAACCCAGGATTAACGGCTGCTAACTTCGAACATAGATTTGTTGAAGCATCTGCTAATGCGGTATCAGTAATCGGTTCGCTATTGACATACTCTGATAACACTGGTATATCAGTTGACAAACGTAACGCACGTAAAATTCTACAATCAAATAAAGAATACATCCAAGACTATATGATGGAATGGGCCGACAACGAATGGTACTTCTACGATAGCAAAAAATGTCACAGAGATACTGAAGAGTATATTTTACCTGCAGTACAACGTGATTTAATTCTTGGAACAAACTATAACGCAATTCAAACTGGAGCTGCTTACCGTACTAAATCTGGTGAGGTAAGTGTTACTGAACAGTTAGAGCAAACCGTTGGTTCTATTGATTATTTAAAAGCAAGAGCTGCTACGTTTATTGGCGATAACTCAATTGCCATTGATAGAACAAATGCTTCTTTCGACGAAATGTCGAGATTACTAAATAACAATGGTAAAAAATATACACCGACTAACGCAGTATACGATCCTGCAATAGGCTCAGTCGTTATGACGATCGGTTCTAATGACTTTAACATCGGTGATGAAATTTATATTGAACCACACAGTTTAGTGTTTACATGTGCACTTGATAACAATGCAACTAAACATGCTTATCCTGCAAATCAATTCTTAAACTTTACTCCAACTGATGCTTCATACGATGTTGCTACTGGAGAGTTTAGCGCAACTATTGGTACACATACACTGAAGGTTGGTGATAAGGTTGAATTTAAACCAAGTTCAATTATCTTTACTTGTCAACTTGACGGTGATATAACAAACCACCCTGCACCAGAATCACATCACCCATTCTATAAGAAACAAATTACTATTGAAAAAGTTGATGCAACAAAAATCTATATGAATGTAGGTGGAATTGCTGATGGCGGTGGTGCTCATACATTCGTATCTGCATCTGATAACTGTATCCAAGCTGAAAAAATGCACCCTGCATATAAAAAGCCAGTTACAATTTCTGCAAGAACTTCAACAACTATTACTGTTAATGTTGGTGAGTCAAGCGATACATCACTACATACTTTCGTATCAGCAACTAATAACGCAATACGTGAAGCAGGAATGTGGACTGGTAAATTTACTCCTCAGACTGCAACATACAGCCCAGTAACTGGTGAATTAGAAATTACTATCGGACAACACGATTTACCGGTTGGTAAATGGATCCAAATTGCTCCTGAGTCAATGGTATTCAGTTGTGATGTTGGTGGCGTAACAGGTACAGACCTTTCACCATTAAACGATCACCCTGCATATAAAGAACCGGTAAGAGTTACTGGAACAACATCAGACACAATTACTGTTAATGTTGGTAATGCTGGTGGACATGCTAATAACCATACATTCGTATCGGCGACTGAAGACTCAATCGACTCAAACGCATTATTCTTCTCAGACTCTGCTAGAGTTATAAAAGCCTTTACACCAGAAACTGCTACATACGACCCAGTAAGTGGCGAGATGGTTATTACTATTACTGACCACGGTATGACAACTGGCGATCACATTGAATTACAACCATTAAGCTTTGCATTCAGTTGTGCTCACAATGGTGGTGGTACTGATTACTCACCACGTATTGGTGATAAGGCTTATCAATTACCATTAGAAATTACTTCAACAACATCAAATACAATCACGGTAAACTGCGGAAATGCAGGAACTAATACTGATCCACATACATTCGTAAGTGCTGATGAAGGTGCGGTTGTACAGGTTGGTGCTAAAGAGCAAGGTACATATGCTTCTCGTATCCTACAGAAAAATAAAGCTTATCTTCAAAATGAAGTTAAAGAATGGATGGAAAATACTTACTTCGTCTATGACAATAACAAATGCTCAAGAGATACAGGTTTAATTTTAGATGCAGTTGCTAGAGATATTCTAACAGACTCAACTGTTAACGCTTACTATGTAGGTAAAGGTTATACAATTGGTACGGTTGGCGCTAACGCGGTAATCAACGATCAGTTAACTCAAACAGTTGGCGCTATTACTTGGCTCAAAGGTAAAATCGCAACTGACGTATTGACTGATGCTACAGCAATTACAAGGTCAAATACTGCGTTTGATACTATCATTGATATTATGTCAAATGGTATCGCAGGTGCTGATTTACCAGTATACGGTGACTTGACAATTTCACCAGAACATCGTCAAGCAGGTAAAGCAATACTTACTAACAAAGCGTTTATCCAAAAAGAAATCATCGCGTTTATCACAGCTAACTATCCAAACTTTGTATATAACACTGCTGCGTGTGAAAGAGATATGGGTATCTTCGTTGATCTAATCGCATGGGATACACAAAACGGTTCGAATGCATTAAGTGCAACTAACTCGAAACTATATTTTGAAAATGCTATCCCAGTATTAGATGATGAAGAAGTTGTTCCAACATCAGAGGCATTCTTCTTTGCATCAGATTTAGTTGGTCAAATTGTTAGAAACGAAGTTGTTACTCCACTTCAAGGTGTTGTAACTCAAACTATTGTTGAAACAACAACATATACACCAACAACTGCAACATACGATCCAGCAAATGGCGACTTTGTAATGACTATGCCTGGACATACTGTTTCTCTTAACGATAGAGTTACATTGGAACCAAATAGCTTTACGTTTACATGTACAATGGACGGTGACGATGCTGCGAAAACATATCCTCGTGCAGGACTTGATCCATACGCATTGAAAACATACTTGGTTAAAGAAGTAAGTGCAAATACAGTTACACTAGACGCCGCGGCATCAGGTCCTAACAAATACTTCACACCAACGTCTGCTAACTATGATGCGGCATCAGGTGTAATGATTGTTAATGTTGGTCAACATGGTTTAAGAGTTGGTAACGGTATTGTTTTAGAAGATAACTCTTTTACATTCACTTGTGACCAAGATGGTAACGCAACTCAACATACATATCCAAGAGTTGGAGATCCATTAACTGGTAAATCATTATCAATTACTGCAGTTGGTGAAACTCAACATACTCCAACAAACGCGGTTCATAGCCCATCAAGTGGTGATACAACAATCACAGTAGCTGGTCACGGATTTAGTAATGGTGATTATGTAATGATCGCTGATTACGGATTAGTATATACATGCGTACTTGATGGTAACACGGTTGAAAAAGGTTATCCAAGAGCTACTGATTTCGCTTCTAACCGTTGGTTGGAAATCTCAGATGTTACAACTGATACATTCAAATTAAATGTTGGACCATCACCATATAATGGTGCTCATATATTTGTAAGCGCGACGGCTAATTCAATCAGACGTCAAACTGGTACAATGACATTCAATGTTGGTGATGCAGGAAGTGCGTCAGGTTCAGTACATACATTCGTAAGTGCAACAGCCAATGCAATGAAACATGAGCCACAAACTGTACATACATTCGTATCGGTTACTGCTGATGCGGTTAATGTAGCAAATATGGCAGAGGCTTATACACCAACAAACGTTGCATACAATCATAACTCTGGTGTTATGACAATGACATTGGGTACTCACTCATTTACTGAAAGAGATTATGTAATCTTTGCAGAGAATGCAATTACACTATCTTGCCCAACATCACCAACTGATGCCACACCAATTAACATATCACACCCTAGACCAACTGATCCAATTTACAACAAACCAGTTAGAATTGACTCAGTTACTCCAACAACTATTACATTACAAGTTGGTGAAGCTAGAGTTGATAAAGCCCACTCATTCGTAAGCGCATTAGCTGACGGTGTTAGAAGATCCATTAAACCTGCAGTTGCTCAACACGCTGAAAAATTATTCGCAGATGTTGGTGGTGTTATCAGAGAAAATGATGGTACAATCCCAGCGATTGTTGAACCAGCATTTGATACTTTCACTGCAAACTATACATTAGGCGCAGAGTTTGAGTCAATCAAAGGTCAAGCTGTTAAGTATCAAACTGAAATCAATGAATATATCGCAGACACATATAATGGCTTAGCATATAGCTTAGAGAAATGCCCAAGAGATACGGGTTACATTGTTGACGCGATTTCAGAAGACTTAGAATATGGCGGAGACTCTGCTACAATATTCAACGCAAGATATTACTTTGAAGGTGCTATTAACGTATTACCACAATATCAGAGAGAACCAACAAGATTAGCATTTACTCACCTAGCGAGTGTAATGCAAAAGGTTGTTAAAAACGAAGTACAAGATCCAATCTTTGGAGCAAGATTTACTCCAACTGGCGCAACATACGATCCTGTTACAGGTATCATGGTTGCTACCATCGGTACTCACACATTAACAACAGCCGATCACGTTTGGTTCAAGCCAAATGCAATTACATTCTCTTGTGATACTGGTTCCGGTCCAACTAACCACGCAAGCCCTGAAGCACATCATCGCTTCTTTAACAAAGCGTGTCCAATTATTGGTGCTGATGCAACAACGATTACATTGTGGGTAGGTAATGCTGGAGCATATACTGGTGCTCATACATTCGTATCTGCATTAGCTGATGGTATCTCAGAAATTAATGGTAACCTTCTATACCAAAACGTATCACTACAAGCTGCTGATACTGCAACAGGAACTATCGCATCTGACCTAGCAATGGTTATAGCAAATATTGTTGACGATAGATTGGTAATCCCAGATTACAGAGGTTCATTAGATATTAGTCAAAGAACTCCTAAGCCACTGCCTACGGAGAACTTATTAACTAAACCAAAAGCAGATCCTGCTAGAACATTCGCACGTAAATCTCTACAATGGAACAGAACGTTTATCCAAGAAGAGCTTATTCAATTCGTACGAGATAATAACTATACATTCGATGAAGCAAAATGTGCTAGAGACGCAGGCTTCATTATCGATGCGGTTAGAAGAGATGTTCAAACAGGTTCAACATACAATGGTAAGTATATCGGTAAATCATATCGTATTGGTACAGTAGGTGCTGATAAGGTTATTGAGGACCAACTTGCCGAAACAATTGAAGGAATCAGATATGTACAAAAAGACATCGAAGCACAGCTTTCCGGTGTAGCACTTACTAGAACTCAGGATTCCTTCAATAACATTATTACATCTATGATTAATGATTACACACCAGATGGTACAAACTATAACTACGGTGCTGGTCAAATTTCTGATAACCACGTATTTGCTCGTGAAGCGCTTCAACTTAATAGAGAATTCTTAAAAGAAGAAGCAACAGCATGGGTCAACGCAAACTATGGCGGATTATCATATGATGTAAATAAATGTAAACGTGACACAGGTATTATGGTTGACGCGGTATCATATGATACTCAACATGAGTCAAATACTGCAATGCTTGATGTCGCTAAACTATATTTTGAGAATGGTCTGTCCACATTGAGTTCAGCTCAAAGGGCACCAACCGCTGCATTATATACCCACTTAAGTGCCGTAGCAAGTCAAATTGTTCTGAAACAAACAGTAGGTCGATCAGCTGGTAATACCGTTACTCAAAATACCTCATTCGGCGTAGTTACTGTTCCAATCGCGCAGCATATCACATCACTATGGAAAATAGTTGGAGACTTAATTGCTGACGACTCATTAATCAATATGCCTGATGTTTCTGAAATTGCTACAAATACTGTTGGCGCTGAAAACTACTTATACGATCCAGAAGCTACATTGATTGCAGGACGTAAAGATAATCTACAAGGTACGATTACTCAATACCTAAGAGATAACTTTGATTACCTTGAGTACGATGAAGCACGATGCAGAAGAGATACAGGTTATATTGTTGATGCAATTTCACACGATATTCAATATGGTGGTAACTCTGCAATGCATGGTACTGCTGAACTTTACTTCAAAAATGCGGTAAATATTCTACCAATTGACCAACGTCAATCAACTAGAGAAGCGTTTGAATATCTTGGTAAAGTAGTTCGTTGGGTAACTCGTAACGAAATGGTACCACGTAAAGAAGGTCGTAAGTTTACACCATCGACTGCAACATACGATCCTGATACAGGCGTATTCACTGCAACTATGGCGAACCACAATCTTAAAGTTGGCGATTATGTAATGATTGCACCAGAGAGTATTAACTTTACATGTTCTATGGATGGTGATATTGCATTACACCCAAGCCCACAATCAGGTGATCCATATTATAACGCACCAATGAAAATTCTGTCTAGGACTGGTACAACAATCACTATGAATGTTGGTAAGGTTCCATACGGTAAAGGTGGCGGTGCTCATACATTCGTAAGTTCAACATTAAATTCAATCACTCATATCACTGGTAACACTGTTAGACAAGAGATGAAATTTAGAGCTGCTAGACGTACAATTGCAGATGAAGCAAAATCATTAGCAACGATGTTGGCAAAAGTCGCAGATGATAATAGCCCAGCAAATATTCCATCAAGGATTGATCCAGATATTACTTGGGTACAAGATGATTTAATGGTTGCTAAAGGCGCAGTTGATGATAACTCAATTCAAATGGCTAAGGATTTACAGATCCATATTGCTAATGAATATAATGGCATATCATACTCAAAAGAGAAATGTCGTAGAGATGTTGGTGTAATGATTGATGCTATATCACACGATGTTAACTATACAACTAACTACGCGATGATAATGACTGCAGGTCTATACTTCGAAGGCGCTCATTCAATATTACCAGCTGACCAAAGACAACAGACTGCTCACTTCTTTACAGAGATGGCCGGCGTTGTTAAATCAGTAGTTCAAAATGAGACTGCATATCAGAGAGGATTTACTTCAACTGATGCAACATATGATGCTGACACAGGTTACTTTACTGCAACTATTGATGCTGATCACGGTTTAGAAATTGGTGATTATGTATCGTTTGAACCTGAAAGCTTTACATTCTCATGTGATACTGGCGCAGGTCCAACTGACCACGCGGTACCTGAGGCACATCATCCATATTACGATGTTCCTTGTCCAGTCCTTTACGTTGAAGGTAACGTAATTACAATGTGGGTTGGCGCAGCGGCTACATACTCAGGTGCTCATACATTCGTAAGTGCAATTGAAGGCGGATTGAAGAAAGCAGTTAGAACTTGGACAACACAAGATACATCAATCACTGCCGCAACATCAGTTGAAGGTGAAGAGGTTGCTGATCTAGTTCGTATCGTTGAAGACGCAATCAGAAGAGATAACATTGACGGTCTACCAGATATTATTGAACCTAACACAAGCTGGGTTGATGCTGGTAAAATCGAAGCTTCAAAAATTATTGATGATAACCTTGACGAACTTGCAGATGATGTTACTAAATTCCTTAAAGATACATTTACAATTATTGATTACTCTAAAGCTAAGTGTCGCAGAGACGCAGGGTATATTATTGATGCGATGTCTTGGGATCTTAACTATGGTGGTAACTTAGCTACTCATTGGAACGCAGACTTCTATTATTGGAATAACGAATTACGTATTCCTGAGGATACAAGAGTCGCAACAGCAAAAGCATATCGTCAACTTGGTAAAATTGTAAGCCAAGTTGTTATTGGTAAGTTACCAAATCAAGCTATACGTTCTGAATTAGGTACAACTACTCAAGAGGCTCAAGCAATAAGACTTGGTGACATATTACATAACGTAATGTTCTATAACACACCAAAATCACTTGGACCAAAAGAAGAGCCTAACTTCGAATGGGAAACTGATAAAACATTCAACTTTGCTAAGGATATCCTTAACAATAACAGAAACAAATTACAAAGAGAAGTACAACGATTTATTACTTCTGAATATAAGTTTATTGACTTACCGAAAACATATCGTGACGGTGGTAACCTCATTAAAGTTCTTATGAACGATTTCAAAGGTAGAGTTATTGATCCGGTTGTTGGAACTGTTGGTTCCGATAAAGCATCACGATCCTTCGTTGGCGCATTGTTTAATATTGACGCACAACACGTATTCCCAGTATTCAATCCACCAGAATCATATGTTGATTGGAGAAGATTACGATTTAAAGGTACAGTTAATAACGTACCTGCATTAGCGGCGCTTAACGCGACTTCTAAGAAATGGGATACTCGTATTGTTTCAACAGATCCAAATGCAAATCGTTACACAGGTAACATTTACGTATATGACGGCGCAGCAGTTTGGAACAACGTCGGTGCTAACAATACTGATTTACTTGACTCATTCACAGGTGCTTGGTCACGTATGAAAACTTATATAAATAACAATATCGCTCCTGATGTGGATCACTCAACAATGGTAACTGAATTGATAGACAATCTTATTACAGAAAGTGTTATTCGACCAGACTTCTTAGTCTTCGGATCGCTCGTTGAGTCCATTGCTCACCAGTTTAACGGTGCTTCGGCAGGTGTTAACAGAAACGCCTTACCTCTGAACTTCAGAAACGTTGGCGCGGCAATTGGTGCTAATGCCTCTGTATTATCAGAAGGTGGTGGTAGAATTAGATGGTCAGGATCAGACGAATTAAATAACCAGTACTTCGCAAGAGGTCTAAAGATTAACGGTAGAACAGGTCGAATTGAAGGTCGACCATTCACTTCATCAGTTAGAAAACTTGCAAGACGTGCATCGAACAGTAGGGCAGCTCTATAATGACAATTTACACAATAGCAACAACACAGGCACCCGACGCGAAGCCGGTCGCCAAATCCTTTACATTGACAACCAACTGGCAGACAATGATTGAGGTACCAAACTATGAAGTACCGGAGCTAGTCTTCGGTGGTTCAACAACAGTAGAACCGGGCGTCGGCGAAGTTATTTCACCACTCATTTTATGTAACATTACAGCAAACACAGTTAACGCTGATGTAAGGGTACATAGAGAAGATGTTAACGCAGAATTTTATTTAATTAGGAATTTGCAAATCCCGGGATATGATACTATTCCATTACCACTTAATGGCCAGTTCTTTAAGTCAGGTGATTTATTAGAACTAAAATGCGATACAAACTTAGCAGTACACGCTACGTTATCCTTCACACTTGGTCAATCCGAGGAGGATGATGTATAATGGCTTTCAAATCAATTAGCGGTTCACGAATAATTGGAAAGGGTACGCCTCAAGCAGTCCCTATTCAATTAGATCCAGCCCCGTACAAAGGTGCCATTGCTTATGGTTCCGACGGGTTAATTTATGTTTCTAATGGTACAGCATGGAACGCAGTTGGTGCAGGAATTCAAGGTACAACAGGACTTCAAGGTGATGAGGGCGCGCAGGGTACTCAAGGTACATACGGCCCAGGGTTTAACGTTATTGGTTCTGTCACTGATGTTGACACAGGTGGCGATCAACAAGCTACTCTTAATACAGCATTCCCTTCAGCCGTAGTTGGTCAAGGTGTTATTGATAACGCCGATGATGAGTTATGGGTTTATGACGGTGCGGTATGGGTTAACGTTGGTTCATTCCGTGGTGTACAAGGTTTTGATGGTAACCAAGGTTTACAGGGAACTCAAGGTACAATCGGTGATGAAGGTATCCAAGGTTCACGTGGTTTCCGCGGTTACCAAGGTACTCAGGGTGTACAAGGTGATACCGGTATTCAAGGTATGCAGGGTATTCAAGGTAACCAAGGCGTCCAAGGTCCACAAGGCACGCAGGGTACTCAAGGTACACAAGGCGTCCAAGGGTTATTAGGTAATCAAGGTACGCAAGGACCACAATCAATTCAAGGTACTACTGGTATCCAAGGTGACTTAGGTTTCCAAGGCTTTAGCGGTGATGATGCTGGCCATGTAGTAGAATACAGACTTACAGATCCTATCGTAGAAGCCGATCCGGGCACAGGCGATATGATATTTAATGGTGCAGCTTTACCTACAGATAATTTCAGCGCAGTTACAAAAATATGGATTGACGATGAAGCTTTCTACGGTGTAAACTTAGAAGGTTTATTTACTGCAATCGCGGCTGTATCTACTAATAATAAAGGAATTATGAAAGTAACTCTTCGTAATACCCCTAGCGACTATGTAATATTCCAAATTACAGGCGCAACAGATAGAACGGGTTATTGGGAATTAGATGTTACTTATCTTTCTGGTGATGGTGTTAAAGGTGACTTTGTTCAACTTGATACTCCGACTGTAGGCACTACAACTATGCTTCCTACTCTCGTAGCGTTTAGCTTAGCTGGCGATCAAGGTATTCAAGGTACTCAAGGATTACAAGGACTTCAAGGAACACAAGGTATTCAAGGCGTACTAGGTAGCCAAGGTGTACAAGGTCCGCAATCAATTCAAGGTACTGAAGGTTTTCAAGGTATCCAAGGACAAAAAGGTATTCAAGGCAGCCAAGGAACACAAGGTTTACAAGGCATACAGGGTACACAATCTGTTCAAGGTATTCAAGGCTTACAGGGTCTACAAGGCGGAGTTGGTGTACAGGGTATTCAAGGTACTCAGTCTGTTCAAGGTATTCAAGGTTTACAAGGCGGCGAAGGTCTACAGGGTTATCAAGGTACACAAGGCGACCAAGGTACTCAAGGAGTGCAGGGTGCGGTTGGCCATTACGGTGGTTTAACTTATGAGTGGGATTTCCTTAATAACTCAACTGCTTCAACATTCCCAGGAACTAGCAAATGGAAAATAAACAACGCTGATGTTACATTGGCTACTGTTTTAACACTTGATGATATTCCTTTAAATAATTATACTAACGACGTTGATGAAGTATTTGATTGGTTACAAACAATACCACAAGGTTCAGGTTCAAAAGGCTTAATCGTTGTTGAATCATTCGACGATGGTAATGGTCCGTCTGGTCACCACCAAGTTGTATATGAATTTACAAACTTTACATGGGATGGCGTAGGAAAAACATTTGGTTGGTTCGACGTTACTTATGTTGGCTCATATGGATTACCAAATAATTCATGGCAAACAGATGTTATTGATACATTACACCCTGCTAAGACATTAATTAACTTTGTACCACGCGGCGAAGCTGGTACTCAAGGTGTACAAGGCGTTCAAGGTTTACAGGGTACTCAAGGCTTACAAGGTCTGCAAGGTACTCAAGGACCACAATCAATTCAAGGTACTACTGGTATCCAAGGTGCTCAAGGTCTACAAGGACAAGAAGGCGCTCGTACGTTTATCGTAACAAACAATGGAACAAGTGATTACCTAATTGATGGTGTTGCTGATCCAACAATTCACCTTATCCGTGGATTTACTTATATCTTTGATGTAAGCGCTGCAGGTCACCCGTTTGAAATTAGAGTTGCTCAAGGTGGAGCTGCTTATAATACTGGTGTAACAGGTAACGCATCAGCGACTGGTTTAATTGTATTCCGAGTACCGTTTGATGCTCCTGCATCTCTTTATTATCAATGTACTATCCACGCTGCAATGGGTGGAGTTATTGTTACTTCTGATCTTGGTCCTCAAGGTACTCAAGGAGTTCAAGGTGTCCAAGGAGTACAGGGTATTCAAGGATTACTAGGTAATCAAGGTACGCAAGGACCACAATCAATTCAAGGTACTGACGGTTTCCAAGGCGATCTTGGCTTCCAAGGTGTTCAAGGTTTCCCAGGGCTGCTTGGTCCACAAGGTACTCAAGGAACTGATGGTCTACAAGGTGGATCAGGTGTTCAAGGTCAAACTGGTTCGTTCGGTGGGGTTACTTTTGATTATACGTTTAGCACAAATACTGCTACATCGGATCCAGGGGTTGGTACACTTAAGTTTAATAATGCTTCGTTCAGCTCTGCCGGTAACCTGTATATGGATGATAGAGATGATAATTTTACGGACATTCAACCGTTCCTTAGAACTATTGATGATTCAACAAGCCCTATCAAAGGTCACTTTAAAATATCTCAAAATGGTTCGCCAGAGAATTTCGCGGTATTCACTATTACTAGTGTTCAGGAAGTTGCAGGTTATTTTAATATAATTTGTTCATATGTAAACGGTTCAGTCACAACCTTTGCTGATGCAGAAGATGTCGTAATTACCTTTGCAAGAACTGGTGACCTCGGTGCTACTGGTTTACAAGGTACTACTGGTATCCAAGGTGATACTGGTATTCAAGGTTTAGACGGTGGAATTGGTACGGTTGGTGCTCAAGGTACACAAGGTTTACAAGGCCTGCAAGGCTTAGACGGTATTGGTGCTCAAGGTGCTACTGGTTTCCAAGGAGCAACCGGTCCACAAGGTACTGACGGAGAACAAGGTGACGAAGGTGAAGTTGGTGGCGAAGGTCCACAAGGTGTACAAGGTGACTTTGGACTACAAGGTGGCGATGGCTTCCAAGGTATGCAGGGTTTCCAAGGTACTCAAGGTGTTGGAGCCCCAGGCGCTGCCGGTTTCCAAGGTAACGATGGTTTCCAAGGTACACAAGGTCCTCAAGCTGCTCAAGGTATCCAAGGTGGTACTGGTCCAATTGGATTTGGTACTCAAGGCGTACAGGGTATGCAAGGCTTCCAAGGATCTGAGGGTTTCCAAGGATTTGGTGGTAACCAAGGTACAGCTGGTGAAGGTAATCAAGGTGCCCAAGGTGGTAATGGTTTCCAAGGCTTCCAAGGTGGATTAGGTTTCCAAGGACCAAATGGTTCGGGTCAACAAGGTGTACAGGGCTTCCAAGGTGCGGCTGGTATCGGTGATACTGGTCTCCAAGGTAATAACGGTCCATCAGGTCCACAGGGTATTTCTGGTGAGTCAGGCGAAGGTGGTATTCAAGGTTATGAAGGTTTCCAAGGACAACAAGGTGTTCAAGGTGAAGCAGGCTCAGTTGGTGGAGCTGGTACTCAAGGTTTCCAAGGTGCTCAAGGCTTTAACGGTTGGCAAGGTGTACAAGGCGCGATAGGATTTGGTGCGCAGGGTTCACAAGGTACTCAAGGTATACAAGGTAATTTAGGTTTTCAAGGTGCCATCGGTGCAGGTGTTCAAGGTTCACAAGGTACTACTGGTATCCAAGGGGATTACGGTTTCCAAGGTTTACAAGGTGTACAGGGCCCAGGTAACGAAGGTGGTGTTGGTAACTTACAAAACATCCACACATCTCCATTACAAGATACTGCATTATTCATTCCATTCTTTGAAGCTGGTGCAGACCAACGACCATTGATGGCTACACTAGGTCCTAACCCAGGTGGTGAGCAAAACTTCTTCTATACATCTGGTGATGATGAACTTAGTTTAGAAAACATGGATGTTAATGGCAACATGACTGTTGGTGGTACATTAACCGCTGGCAACCTTACTGGTATTACATCTGATATGAATTTACCTGACGACGTCTATATGGGCTTCGGTACTGGTAATGCAATGAAACTTGGATTTGAAACAGGTACTGGCGCATTCTTAATGGATGCTGATACGACCACAGCGACATCAATTAGAATTGAAGAAAGAGCTGGCGGTACTGCGGTATTTACTTTTGATACAACAACTGGTGAATTTACTGCAACCGGTGATATTACTACTAACTCTGATGAAAGACTTAAAGAAAATGTTATTACTGTTGATAACGCGCTTTCAAAAGTTACAGAATTACGTGGTGTATATTTTAATAAGAAAACAAATCCTGATACTAGAAAAATTGGTCTAATTGCTCAGGAAGTTGAAAGAATTATTCCTGAGGTTGTAATTGAAGATAAAACTGAAGATAAGATTAAATCAGTTGCATACGCCTCGTTAATTGGACTTTTAGTTGAAGCTATTAAAGATTTAAAAGATGAGGTTGACGAAATTAAAGGTCAATAATTTTGCATATCTCAACCATGATAAGTGAGGGGGTCAAGCAATTGTATCCCCTTATTTTTTATAAATAGATTAAATTAATAAAGAGATGAGAAGATGGGATCCAAAGCAAATATCTATATAGATCAAGGTACTGATTTTCGTATCACGTTGGAAATGTTCGACGGAGACGATGATGATTTGGTGATAAGCACATTTAGTTTTTTCGCAGACTTAAGAAAAATGTATTCATCAAAGCGCGCAGCAGAATTTGTTGTAGAGAAAAACGAAAACGACATTACACTCGTTTTAGAGGCGGATGTTACTGCTAATCTAAGGCCAGGGAAATATGAATATGATGTTTTAATGAGAAAATCCAGTGGTGAGATGTCTAAAATTGTTGAAGGACTAGCGATAGTTATTCCAACGATCACGGAGGTTTAACCAGTGAGCATTAAAGTAAAAGTAGGCGCCCCGGGTAAGATTAGGATTGTCGCTGCTGCTGAGAAAAAACCACTCATTACGCCAGATTCCATTACGCTCGGTATTGATACAGTTGGTCAATACGTTGCAAAGATTGATGCAGGTTCAGGTATTATTGTTACGCCGGAACTTAATGTAGAAAATGCAAATCTTGTCATATCACACGCAGCTACATCAACAGAAATAAGTTCTAATAACGCCGGTTTAGTATTTGCTGGTAATATTGATATAGACCAATATGGTCACATTACTCAATTCAATACTCGTTCATTTAGTGAAGATAATTTTTCTTATGCTAATAATGTAATTACAACAGACGATATTACACTCGGTACAACAGCCTTAACTCTTGGTGAGACCTCAAATAATATAATTGGACTTACGACTCTTGAAGCAGGCGGTGTTGAACTATTTAATAAAACATACACTGCAAACGGTGACATTACATTTAACCCAGGTTCTAATAATGTTATTGATATGTCTTTCCATAGAATTACTGGTGTACTTGATCCTATTGATGGATTTGACGGAATTAACAAAACATACCTCGAGTTTGAATTAGATAGAGTTGAAACATCTATTAAAGTTTTTGAAGATCCTATTCTTCCTACAGATGCTACCAACAAAAGATATGTTGATAATTTAGTACAAGGTTTCGTGGTTAGACCACAAGCTCTTGCTGCGACGACAGAAGATTTAGGTGCCACGTTTGAAACAGGAAACTCAACTGTACGTGATACTCTTATTATTCCACCAGTTAACTTTTTATATATTGATGATGTTACTACATGGACACTTGGTGAAAACCTTCTTGTTAAAGACCAAACAGACAAAACACAAAACGGTTCTTATGATGTAATCCAAGTTGGTTCTGCCAATACTGAATGGATATTCCAAAGAGCTGATTTCAATACAAGCGAAAATCTTCCAGGATCATATGAGTTTGTTACCGATGGTACAATCAATGGTGGTACAGGTTGGGTTTCTACAGTTCTTGATGCCGCTAACTTTAATCTTAATACTGATCCTGTTGATTGGGCTCAGTTCCAAGGTGAAGGTACATTTACAGCTGGCGCTGGTTTAAATCTTAATGGAACTCAATTTAGTGTTTCACAAACTCTGCCATTGGATCAAATCAATCCAATCGGTGATGATTTAATAATCTCAGGTACAACCGCAGTTAGGTTACCACAAGGTACAACATTAGAAAGACCAACCGAAGCAACTGGTCAAATTCGCTTTAATACTCAGGATAGCCAATTCGAAGGTTATGATGGTGTTGCGTGGGCAGGACTGGGTGGTACTGTTGATGTTGACCAAGACACGAAGGTTATAGCAGAGAATAGTCCAGGGTCTGACGACGATCAATTACAATTCTTTACTGGCGGTTCTAGAGTTGCTATGATGAATGCAAATAACGTTACCACTTTTTATGGTGATGTTAATGTTCCTGTCATATCAACTTCTCTAAGACCAAATGCAACTGGCACTTTAACACTTGGTGCGGCAAATTATAACTTTGATAAAATCTTTACAGGTAAACTTGGTTCAGACGATGAGTTAATTAGAATTGATACTAATGGCGCATTGGTTATGCCAAAAGGTACGACTGCAGAAAGACCAGTTGGTATCGTTGGTGGATTACGTTATAATACTGAAGATGCTCGGTTTGAAGGTTACGATGGTACTGCTTGGGCTGGTCTTGCTGGTTCAGTTATGGATCTCGACAGAAATACATATATCATTGCTGAAACCGCTGCTGGCGTTGACAATAATGATTTAGATTTCTATACTGCCAATACTCAAAGAATGCAAATTGATGAGCTTGGTAATTTAAACTTTGGCCAAAATCTTAACGAAGTTATACTTAATTATAACACAGGTAATTTAGAAGTCAATACCAAAATTGTTTCAAACGCTAACTTAGTACTTGATCCTACTGGAAATATTGATGCTGCAAATAATACAATTACTAATGTTGCTGACCCAGTTAATCTTAGTGATGTAGTTACTCTTAACTATCTTGGCGGACAGTTCTCATCTAAGTTACAGATTGAAGACGGTGCCAATACACATTTAACAGATATTGATTTACTACAAAATCCAACATTAAATCTTGGTCGTGGTTTAGAACTTCAGGAAATTGATAGCGCAAACAACGAATTAAAAATTGGACTTGATGTTACTGGCGTTTCTGCTGAAATGTATGGTACTGATGGATTTACTCCTCGTATCAGAATTACTGAAGATGGTCGTATTGATTTTGCTACAGACATTCCATTAGAATTACAAGCTAACGCGATTCCAAACTTTACTGAAACATCACGTGATATTATTGCCTTAATGTTTACAGACGGTAATGCAAATGGTGGGGGTGTATTTGCAGTAAACGATGATCCTAACGATGTAATGAGCCTCTTTGCAGATAACTTCAACATTACATTAGGTGGTGATTTATCTGGTACTGCAGAAGTTACAAGGCTAACTGATACGACGATTAATGCGACAATTACAGCTGATTATGTTGAAAACGTTATAGGTGCTTCTGCAAACTCTGGTTTAACAATCACGCAAAGCGCAGGCGCGGCAGCTGATGTTTTAATTGGAATTGATTACTCTTTCTTAGATACTCTATACGCCACAACAAATGGTGCTACATTTTCTGGTAACGTATTTGCTCCAAGATATTTTGACTCAGATAATAATAACTACTATGGTGATTTTGCTGGTGAAACAAGACTTAATGGTCTAAGAGTTGGTTATGGTTTAACATTCTCACAAATTGGAATGGCTGACGGTCCAGGTTCTCAGTCAACGCTTTATGCCGGTCAAGGTAAAATTGGTTTCCTTAATAATACGTTTAACTTCTCTGCTTATGCAGAAAGATCCACTAGTAACTGGATTGTAGGCAATGAAGTAAGAGCTAAGAAATTTGTTGATACTGATGCTACATCTTACTTCTTACATCCAGGTGGTACAGACTCTGTATTTAAAGCACTTGAAGTTGATGGCGATTTAAAATCAGGTTCAGTATTAATAACTAATAGAACAATTTCTACGGCCGTCTCAACTGGACACGACTTAACTCTTAATTCTGATACAAATGAAATAAGTGTAAGTAATAATCGAATTAAAGACCTTGTTGACCCTGTTAGTATACAAGATGCCGCAACTAAAGGTTATGTTGATAGTACAGCTCAAGGATTAAGAGTTATTCCTTCAGCGCTTGCGGCGACAACAGCCGATTTGGGTGCTACGTATAATAATGGAAATGGTACTCTTACTATTCCTGCTAATATTATACTTGACATTGATGGTGTAGCTGCGTGGTCTCTTGGAGATAGAATACTTGTTAAGGATCAAACAAACTCACTTGAAAATGGTTCTTATGAACTTACTACAATCGGTGGTGCATCCACTGACTGGGTAATCACACGAGGCGAATACTTTAATGAAACCTCAGAAATTCCAGGTGCTTTCCAATTCGTAACTGATGGTGCTGTAAATAACAGTACTGGTTACGTTGCTACGGTAACAGATGCTGAAACTTTTGCTCTTGGTACTGATGATGTTATTTGGTATCAATTCTCTGGCGCGGGTACATACTCTGCTGGAAGTGCGTTAACATTAACTGGTACTGAATTTTCTATAACAGATGGTGACATCACTAATGCTAAATTAGAAAATCCAACATTCACAGTTATTGATGAAAGTGGTGCAACATCTGATATATCTCTAGGTACTAATCTAACCTTTACAGGTACTGATGGGGTTGATACTACAGTAACCGCGGGTAATGTCGCGATTGCGATTAATGAAATTGACGGTGGAACGTTTTAAACTATATTATTAATTATTAAGATATATATCTATTATAACAGAAGGACATACATATGTCAACAATAAAATTACGACGCAGTTCGGTTGCGGGACGCGTACCTACAATTGCACAGTTGGAACTTGGCGAAATCGCTATCAACACAGCTGATGGTAAACTATATTTTAAAAAATACGACGCCGTTGCAAACACCGAATCAATTATTGATGTATCGGCAGACTTAGATGCCAATGCAATTCTCACCCTTATCAAAACAGTTGACGGCGCAGGTTCAGGCCTTGATGCTGACCTTTTTGATGGTGAGTCAGGTGCATACTATTTAGATTATAATAATTTTACGAATGTACCACCTGCAACTTTAGACCTAACATTAAATGGTAAAGTAACAGGTAACGCATTCTCAAATACTGGTGTTATGACGCTCACAACAGAGTTGGCAAACACTGGCGTAACCGCAGGGTCATATGGTTCGGCTTCTCTTGTTCCCGTTTTCTCGGTTGATGAAGATGGACGAATTACGACTGCTAGTACGGTTTCAGTTGCAGGTGTAGCAAACACCACATGGACTATCGCAAATAATACTTTTACCATTGGTACTGCTGATGGGAATTATTATGATACTCTTATTAATACATTTACAGGCCTTGGTGTTATTGGAAATATTACAGTAACAGGTTTGGTAGATGGACGAGATATTGCTACTGATGGTGCAAAGTTAGATTTATTAGAAGATGGATTGGATCTTACATTAACTGGTAAAGTTACAGGTACAGCAAGTTCAAATACTGGCGTAATGACAGTAACAACTGAGCTTGCAAATACTGGTGTAACTGCAGGATCGTATGGTTCATCTACCGCAATCCCAACATTTACTGTTGATGAGGATGGACGATTAACCGTAGCAGGTGAAGCTGCTGTGTCAGGTGTTTCTGATTTTCAATGGTATTCAGCAAACAACACGTTAGTTCTTAGCACAAGTACAACAGATTATAATACTTTATTAAATACATTTACTGATATTACGACAGGTGATATTACGACCGCTGGAACTGTTGATGGCAGGGATCTTTCTGTTGATGGTGCAAAGCTTGATTTAATCGAGGCCGGTGCTACCGCGGATCAGGATGCTGCCGATATTAGAACACTTGGTTTCTTTGATACTTCAAATGATGGTACGGGTTCTTCACTTGATGCTGACTTATTGGATGGTTTACATGCATCAGATATTTTATCTCAAGCAGCAAATACCGCGGCAAATCAAATTGGTAATGCTTCAGTTACAGTTCAAGGTGGAACTGGGTTAGATGGTTCTGGTAGTTTTAACTTAAATGATTCTACTCCAACAACAATTACAATAAACCACGATGATACATCTTCAGTTGTTGATATTTCTTTGGCTACAGGCAGAGCAATTACCGGTTTAACGTTTGATACATATGGTCACGTTACGGGTACAGCAACTACACACTTTGATGATTTTTATTACACTGAAACAGAATTAGACGCAGGTCAACTCGATAACAGATACTACACTGAATCAGAGTTAGATGCTGGTGAACTTGATAGTCGTTATTATACTGAAACAGAATTAGATGCAGGTCAACTTAATAGCCTTTATTATACAGAGGCTGAGCTAGACGGCGGTCAACTTAATAGCCTTTATTACACAGAGACTGAATTAGATAACGGCCAATTAGATAGCAGATATTATACTGAAACAGAATTAGATGGTGGTCAGTTAGATAGTCGATATTATACTGAAACCGAAGCTGATAACAGATTTGTTAATGTTACTGGTGATACAATTACAGGTAACTTAACGGTTGAGGGTAATTTAAGTTTAAATTATTCTACGTTTATATCAGCTACGACTACAACGACGTCTACAAGCTCTACTAATGTACACGCATTCCCACATAGTAGTTTTACTGGTGCAGAATATACAGTCACAGTAACCGAAGGATCTGATCGTCAAATAACTAAATTGTTGGTTACACATGACGGTTCAACCGCGATTGCTACTGAATATGGTGTGGTATTTACGAATACAGAGTTAGCGACGTTTGAAGTTGAAATTGACGGACCAGTTGTTAAGTTAAACGTAACATCAAGTTCTGCATCATCACACGTATATAAAATTGCTGGCACACTGATTAAATAATCGTTATAAATAGATTTAAGAATAAAGCCTAACTGGGGAGAGTGAACCGAATGGCAAATGATAAGAAATTCATAGTAAAGAACGGACTTCAATCTGAGAATAACGTTCTAATCGGCACAACATCCGACGACGGCACAAATAAATTACAAGTATCAGGAACAGCTGATTTTAGTAATTCTTCAGGTATACCAGTTACAATAACAAACGATGGCGGCAATGGTTCAGTAATTACCAGCTTTATTGGTAACGCAAACAGTTTAAATGTTTCAAATCCAACACCAAATGATTATTCAATAGACAATGGCAATAACGGTATTACATTTAATAATGGTACTGATGGAATTGCTGTTACATATAGTGGTTCTATTGATTTAGCATTTACGTCAACTGGTATTGATTTTAAACGTGCTCCAACAGTTAATGGCGAAGATATTTGGTACGCTGGAAACGACGGCACAGGATCTGGTTTAGATGCCGATTTACTTGATGGAATTGATAGTGGAAGTTTTGTAAGGTCGGATCAAAATGATACGATGGACGGTGATTATATTATCACTGGTAACCTTACAGTACAAGGTACACGCGTCGAGGTTCAATCAGAAACGGTTTTAATTGCTGATAATATTATTACACTCAATTCAAACTTTACTACTGGTACACCAACAGAAAACGCTGGTTGGGAAGTTCTTCGTGGAGGTTTAGCAACATCATCTTTACAATGGGACGAGACAGACGATTGGTTTAAACTAATATCAAATGGTACAGACATTGGTCGTATTATTACAACAGACGACGAAGGTTCTGGTAATAACTTTGATGCTGATACCGTTGACGGATTAGAAGCTTCACAGTTTATTCGCTCAGATGTTAATGACATTGCTACGGGTAATTTAGAGTTTGAAGGAACGGTTGCTATCGGTAACGGAACTGGTTCGGCCCTACTTACTATGCGCGGTGCGGGTAACAATAGAGTTCTTTCTTCTGATAACGGTAAAATTGGTTTCCTTGATGGAGTCTTTGCTTATCAAACATATTCAGATTTAAATGGTGATTGGACTGTTGGCCGTAATCTTATTGCTGATAAATTTTTAGACTCTGATGATAATACATATTTGTCTTGGCCGTCCGATACATCAAGGTTAAATAATATTGAACTTGTTGGAACTATATCACACGATGGCGATGCTGATACGTATATTAATTTCCCAGCTGCTAATCAATTCGAAGTATATACTGGTGCAGGGCAAAGGCTATTAATTAATAACACTGCAGTTGAAGCGTTAGTTGATGTAAAAGCTCCTCGTTATTTAGATAGTGGCAATAATGCGTATCTTGGTGACTTTGCTGGTACATCAGTAATGAATACAATTGGAATTGATAGCGATCTTTTCCATAACGGTGATACCGATACTAAGTTATCATTTGGTACTAATCAAATTGATTTAGCAACGGGTGGCTCAGTTAGATTATCAATCACTGATACAGCAGTTACATCATCAGTTGATTTAATCGCACCAAGGTTCCTTGACTCAAGCGATAATAACTTTTATGCCGATCCAGCTGGTTCATCAGTATTTAATAGCCTTGGTATTAATGACGACTTATTCCATAATGGTGATACTAATAATAAAATTTCTTTTGGTACAGATGTACAGACATTTACAACAAATGGGGTTGCACGATTAACTCTTAATGCTACAAACGCGACATTTACATATAATGTTCTTGCACCACAGTTTGTTGACTCTGATAATAACTCATATTACGGCGACTTTGCTGGTACATCAGTAATGAACAACATCAGTTTACAAGGTGACATTATTCACCAAGGTGATGCTGATACATTAATTACATTCTCTTCCGCAAACGAGTTTAAAGTTAGAACTGGTGGTAGTGATAGATTATTCGTAAGAGATACTGGCGTAACAGCCGTTGACAATATGAAAGCACCAGTATATTATGATACATCAGGAACAACAAACTTCTTGGATCTTGGTCAAACTGGTGCTGCTGACTCGCTTAGAGTTGGTGGACGTATTAATGTTGGCGCAGGTACAGACTTTAACCTTGTAGATAATAACTCAGGTACTGGCGGAATTATGATCGCGCCATATGCTGGATTAGGTGCGACTACTAACCCTACAATTTCAATTGCTGGTAATACTGGTGGACTATCACTATTATCACTTAACAGAATTGATATGGGTGGTAATCCATTCTCAGGTAAAAATGGATATTGGTCAGAATTCTTAGCAGATGGCGCAGCGGCGTTCTCTATTAGAGGTGATAGTTCAAAGAATGCGTACTTTGTATCTGATGCAGACCAAGGAGTTTACTTCTACGATAGTGGTGCATCAACAAGATTAGCAATGTTAAGTACTGGGGATATTACAATTGGTAATGACTCAGTTGCATATACTCAACACGATAATACTCCGTTATTAAATAGTGGTACAAAAACAGATAGTAAACTTCACATAGATGGATCATTACAACTTAATGGTACTGATGATGCATATGTTGTTGGTAATGGAACTGCTACATTCCTAAGAATGGATGAACTTGGCTTTGGTCAAGGCGGCGGTTTCTACATGAACGATGCCAACAATCTTAGAGTTAGAAATAATAAAACACTTACGTCAACAGGTAATGCTTCATTCGCTCAGTACCTAGATGCAAATGATGTTTTATATTACGGTGACTTTGCTAGTACATCGCGAATGAATAACATAAGTCTCGTCGGTGAAATTATACACGACGGTGATACTAATACTAAAATTGGATTTGGCGCTGACCAAATTATATTTACTGCCGGCGGAACCGCGCAGCTTGATGTATATACAACATATGCAGAAGCTGCTACAGATATGCGATCCCCAATATTCTCTGATGCTGGTGGAACTTTTAAGTTTGAACCAAATACAAGTAATGCTCATAGGTTCACAACACCAACTGGTTATTTAGATATTGGATCTAAGGTTGCTGGTTCAGCACAATTTGATACTGATAGAGCTTTATTCTTATTCAATAAGAGAGTGAATTTCAATGGCGGCATATCAGCTGCTGATGCCAATGACATGGCATACTTCCCTACTTATTACGATTATAATAATAACGCATACTATGGTGACTTTGCTGGTACATCAGTAATGAATAGAATTGACATTGACGATTACATTAGACATAACGGTGATGCAGATACATACTTTGGTTTCTCTGCAGCTGGCATTTATAAATTGTTTATCAATAATACAGAGAGATTAAACATTGATGATAACTCTGCTGATTTTAACCTTGATGTTTATGCTCCACGTTATTATGACTCAGGCAATAATGCTTATTATTTAGATCCTGCTTCAACATCTATTTTAAATGTTGTTCGAACAAATCAAATCCAAATGGACGGCAGTTCCCTAACTATCGACTCACCATCAGGTCCTAAAGGGACTATCATGGTTGAAGGCGAAAGAGATGGCTATGCAGGTTATATGATTAGTAATGACTGGGGCTTTATATCCAGTGGTGCTACAGAGATGGGTCTGTATAACGAAACAGATAACGAATGGTCATTGGTTGCTAACAGAAATAACTTCACAAGATTATATTCTAATAACATTCATCAAATTGGTGCTGAAAATGGTTATGGTTCTGCTCCAAACAGTATGCGTTCTCCAATATTCTATGATTTAGATAACTCTGCATTCTATGCCGATCTTGCTGGTCAATCCAGACTTAAATCAGTTAAAGCTGGTGATAGCGCAATCTTTAATAATACAACTTATCCATTAGAGGTTAAGTCTACTCAACAACGTTTAATTGTTTTACAAAATACAGCTGCTGATGCTAACTTCCCATCTATATTCCATAAAACAAGAAACTCTCGTTCTGCGATGGGTATTTCGTTTAATAATATTGGTGAACGTTTTTGGTTCTCAGAAAATGGTGATATACAAGCTTATGGCGCTGGTATATTTGGATCTCTTGCTCTTAACGGTGGTAATGAGAACCTTGGATTACTTAAATCATATGGCGCCGGCCTTGCTGATCTCAAAATGTTTGATGCTTCAGACTACTGGGATAAACGTGTTATTCAACCAATGCAGGGTGTTGAAAATAATGCAACAACTAGTACCGGTGAATATGTTTTAAACGGTGACGGTCCATTCGCATCAAGTTACGCATTAAGATCAAATGGTTATAGAAGCTTTGACTCTGATTTTATTCCTGTAGAACCTGGCGAAACAATTTACGCAGAACAAGCTGTTCGACGCATTAGTGGTACTGGCGGTTTATTCTACTTAGGTGTTAGACGATACGATAAAAACAAAAATCCAATTGCTACTAATGATGGTATTTCATACTTTGCGGCATCTGCTATCAATCATACCGCCACAGGCTGGACTCAATATTCAGGTGAACACGTTGTACCAACAACTCACACACCATATAATGGTTCAGATGGTGAAGGCGTTCGTTTTGTTAGATTAATCTCATTAATGAATTATGCTCCAAATGGTGCAACACGTGAGTTTGGTCCACCAATTCTAAAAAGAACTGATGCTCAATCAAGCTTAAAAGCTGCAGGATTAACTATTGTTAACGATGCCACAATCGGTAACGATCTTACTGTTACTGGTGATATTTCTGCAGATAACATCTCAGCAAATATTATTGATGCTGGTAGGTTTAGAGACCTTAACGACACTAACTATTACATTGAACCAAAAGGTCCATCTAAAGTCGGAGGTAACTGGGATTGGACAAACGGTAATATTAATAACGTAAACAAATTAACATTCAACGATCCAGGACCATCTGAAGGTCTAGCATGGAACGGCGGAAACCTATGGCAAATTTATGAGTCACCAAATGACTTCGCAACTAACGTAGGCGGTAATTTACAATTCACAACTGGTGCTGGTAATGGTGTATATCGTTTACGTGTCGAGTCTGACGGTGATGTTTGGGCTGGACGTTATTCATATGCTCAACGGTTCTATGACTCTAACAACTCAGCTTACTATGCTGATCCGGCTTCAACATCTGTATTTAACGAAATACGTGCTAACGAATATATTAGACATAATGGCGATACTGATACATATATCAGATTTATTGGTGCTGACGATATGCAGTTGGTTGCTGGTGGAACTCAAATGCTTAGAATGGCAGAGGGTACTAACCCAGACAGACTAAGATTTGTTACAGATAGTAACTGGACTGATGCTAACGGTGACTGGGCAATGTCTCGTAATGTTGTTGTATCGGGTACGCATACAGCGCTTAACGGTTCTTATGCAAGCAGGTTCTATGACTCAGACGATAACGCTTATTACTTAGATCCAGCCTCAACATCTCTTACAAATATTCTTCGTGCAAACGCTGTTCAGTTTGGTGGAGCAACATATCAATTAGATGCAACTACTGGTACATATGGCTCAATCAGTGTAACTGGTAATAAAGGTGGTTATGCAGGTTATGCTATTAACGATGACTGGGTATTCATGTCAAGTGGAGCTGGCGTTGCTGGTATCTTTAATGATACTAACGACGAATGGGCACAAATCTTCCGTCAAAATGGCGATGTTGAACTTTATTATAATGGTGAAGAACAAGCGTCTACTAAAGATGGTTTCTTCCTAGGTGTTAATCAGTTACGTTCACCAATTTGGTATGACAGTGACAATACTGCATACAAAATTGACGGTAATGGTACTTCGAGACTATTAACATTACAAGTTGATAACGTAATCCAAGGTAATGTTAATGGTTATGCAGGATCATTATTACGCAAAGATAACCGTATTATTGAACCTAACGAAGATACTGCAGGTCGATTAACGTTTGGTTTCACATCTTGGAACAATAATAACACTGCACCATATGCCGATTACTTACACTTAAGATCTTACACAGACTCTTCTGGCGGTTCAGATAACTTATTGATGTTTAAAAAGTCTGGTCGTGGTATGCGTCTATGGCAACAGTCATGGAACTCAGGTACAGCCTATTCTTCTTATTCTGATATTGCTATCTATAACGCAAACCCAGGCGGCGGTACAAGTTCATACTTCTATGCAAGTAGATTAGTTGACTCAGACGATACATCTTTCTACGTCGATCCATCAAGTACATCAAAAGTAGATGTTATTCAGTTTGCTGACGGTGGTGAAGCTCAGTTTATTACAAATGCTGGCAATGTTCGTGGTTATATCCAAGCTACTGATACTAATGATGCTCACTTAATTATTGCTACATCAGGCGGTGAAGACATTGCGTTTAGAGATGGCGGCTTATCAGGTACAACAAATCTTCTTGTTCGTGGTGATGGTAACATATTCGTAACAGGTGGAACTTACTCTGGACGATATTATGACCGTGACAGTACAGGTTATTACGGTGACTTTGCTTCAACATCAGTAATGCATACACTTGATATTCGTTCAGAAGTTTATAACGATGGTTGGTTCCGTAACGATACAAATGGTCGTGGTTTATATAACACTGCAACAGGTCAGCATTTCTATTCAGACAACGATGACTATTGGAACGTTGCAGGCGGTGGCTCTGCTAATGGTATACGATTTAGAGATGATAATGGAAGTACTATTCGAGGCTATGTATATGCAAACAACTCAAATGATATTGGTTTCCTTAATCAATCTGGTAGCTGGGCACTAAGAACTCGAAGTGGTACAACTGAAGTATATGGTGATATATATGCCAATACTTATTACGATCGTAACAACTCTGCATACTTTTTAAATCCAGCCGGTGATAACAATTTTGCTGGCGACATTAGAGCAAATAGATTTGTACACAAAGATGATGTTTCACAAAATGACCAATTTGGTTTGTACTTTGGAAGTAATGAATCAACTGCTTACGCTATCTATCGTGAAGGTGGTGGTTGGACTTACCCATACCCGGATCTAAGAATTGCTTTCCACACTGGTATTAAGATGGGTGCAAATGCTAGTTATAATGGTATGCGTTTCTACGATGACTATACAATGAATACTCAGGTCATGTCAATCAATAACGGTTCTGATCCACTTGGTGCTAACGACGTTTATGTAAATAACTCATTACAAGCTGGTAGTTCATTAAGAGCTCCAATCTTCTACGACTCAAACGATACAAATCGTTATACAAACCCAGCATCTACTTCGCAAATGAGTACGATTGAATGGGATCAGTTAAACGCAAGAGATCGTGGTGACTTTATTACATTCTATGGTAACGACAGTACTTATCACTCTATATCTTCCAGAGACAGTGGTGGAGGTGTATCAGACGATTTACGATTTAACTCATACCACGACATATTCTTTAACCTTGACTCAAATAATAATAACACTACAGGGTCAACAGGTTTCTATGTTGGGATGCACGGTAATGCTACTGATAGTATTTCAGGTTGGTACTTCCAAGCAATGTGTGATGGCAACTCTTATGCATCATCCTCATTCCGTGCGCCAATCTTCTACGACAGAGATAATACTGGTTATTATTGTAATCCATCATCAGGTTCTAACTTCAATGATTATGTTCGTGCCAATGAAATATATGCTCGTAATTGGTTCCGTAACGACGGTCAACGTGAGGGTATTTACAACCAGCAAACCGGTGTACACGCTTATTCTTACCAAGGTCAGTATTATGCTATCACTGGTAACAATAACTCTTCGTCTATGTCTCTACAACTTAGAGCAACATATAACGGTACAATGTGTCGTTGGATGTATGGTGACAGAACATGGTCAGGCGATTTGAATGCTGCGGGTCAATGGCAGTTAAGAACACGACACCAAGATGGTTATTCACCATGTATTAGATTTGAAGAATCTGGTAACGAATCTTGGACAGGTAACCCAGGAAACGATGTTGGTAAAATTGAATACCACTCAAACCGTTTCTATATTACTTCTGGTGGTAACTCAAACCGTATTTGTCAGTTTAGACAAAATGGTTCTGATAGATCGTATATTGATAATGGTGGTTTATATGTTGGTACAGCTACGTCAGCAAGATGGGCTGACCTTGCAGAGAGATATTCTGCAGATGCTGTATATGAAAATGCTACTGTTATGGGTATTAACATTGAAGGTGACTCAGAAGTTACTAAATGGGAACCGGGCATGCCTCTTGCTGGTGTCATATCAACAAACCCTGCTGTTCAAATGAACGACATGGGAATTGAGCCTGGATCTACTTCTACAAAAGCATTAATGAATCCGTTCATTGCTCTTAAAGGTCGGATCCCATGTTTAGTAAGTGAAGATGTTAAGAAAGGCCAATGGGTAATCCCTGCTGGTGATGGTAAAGCTAAGGGAGTTGACTATGGTACTCCGGGTATAAATAGCTATGAAATAATTGGTATCGCGATAAGTGATAGTGAAAATGGTGAAGTAGAGGTTAAAGTATAGTATGCCAAGTTATGCACAGTTAAATAGTAGTTTACAGACTCAATGTGGTCGACAATTACGAACCTTTGATAAGACCGTTGGGTTTTATATTAATGCTTATGTATATGCAAACGGTGGACGATACAGTTATACCACAGGCCAATGGCATTATACACGGTTCGAGTTTGTAAACGCTTCATATTCTTATTATAATGGGTATATGTCTAGTGGTATATACACCGGCGGAATTATTCGTTCAGGTAATGTTATTGATTCAATTCGTAACGTCGTACGGAGGACTGTTGATTTGGTTGAAGGAAGATTATCAAATAGAACTATTAACGCATATTACTGCCATTCAAGTTGTCACTCATCGTGTCATAGCTCGCGAGGTCGCCGCTAATGACTATGGATAGAGGTGACGTTAATTCGTATGTAATGACGTATGGTGGACAACAATTAAGAACGTTTGATAGAAATGTTGGAATTTATGTTAACGCATATGTTAATGGTACAGGTGTTACAAGTTATACCACAGGCCAATGGCATTATCATAGATTTGAATTTGTGAATGCAAACTATTATGTATATAATAACTATGTAGATGGTGGCATTAATTCAGGTCAGATAATTTACGCACAAGATATTGTTGATACATTAGAAGATTTAACTAGAAGAACAGTCGACTTAATAGAAGGCAGAATGAGTAACCGAACAATCAATGCTTATTACTGTCATGCCAGCTGCCATAGTAGTTGTCACAGTTCGAGAGGAAGAAGATAACATGTCAATGCAAAAATCATATTGTAAGCAAATGAGGTACTCAGGACCAGAAAGTCTAACACCTTCGGATGCTACTAAGTTTGATGTTTTAATTCAAATGGAAGTTTTGGCTGGATGTAATCACGGCTGCCTAGGTTGTTTCGTTGATAAAAACATTGACCCTGCTATGAACCAACAAATTATTGATAGAGCAAAAGAACTTGCCGATGGTGTAAAAAGAACTGGCCTTAACCTAAGAGAATTCGTTATTGGACCAACAGACTTTTTCACTGCCAAGAATACAGAGTCAGTATTAAATAACTCAGTAGTCCAAGAGATTATGAGAGAACATACCGGAGCTCGTATCGCGGCACCTGCTAAATTTGATTTAGCAACTATGGATAAAGTAAAAGAAATCTTTGCTGTACTTGACGATGAAGATAAGTATCGCCGCGAAATGATTATCGAATTTATTATGCCAATCGGCAGAGTAGAGCAGATGTTAAATGATGATGAATACTTTGATAACGTTATGGAAAAGGTAGAGTTCTTTAAAAACAATACGCCAAAACAAATGGATTGGTCGTGGACACTTCAGGCTTCTAACGTTGTTGGCAAAAAGATTGATAAAGAAACATACAATAAGATTATCCAAAAATCTGTAAATGAATATGAAACAATCGTAGAAATGAACCCTGCTTTTTCTAGGGCAAACTCACAATTGGTTCAAAGAAAGAATTTGTTTGGATGGAACGATTTCCTTGGTAGAGTTATTGATAAAGATAACGCACAAGAAACTGTTATGTCAATGGCTAATCTTTATTGTAACTCAATTAACTTTGTTGGACTTACAATTGTTCCAGGAGAAAATGGTCCAACCACACACCTAAATGTAATGCTACATGAACAAGCGTTTTTCTTAGGTAATAAAAATTTAGATGTTACTGGTTTAACATTCGAAGAAATATTAGATCGTAAAAATGAATTAGTAACAAAAGGTATAAATAAGTCGAGTAAAGTAAAAGACTGTGCTGACTGTAAATTCGCAGTTGCCTGCGCAAGTAGACTGATCTTTGAAGCCCAAGAATCATTAAATGTTAATGGCTGTGTATTGAACAAAGATGTTCTTGCTGAATATAATCCATACGATTTCACTTGGAACGACGACGCAATAGAAAAATTAGGAGCAAAATTATGATTGGACAGAGTTTATATTACTTAAATAATAAAAAGTATATTACAAATACGCAAAACGTTGAAACAGTAATTGGTGAATTAAATTCTTTTTATCATACTGCTGAGCCAAGAAGAATTACAATCGTTCATCCTGATATTGAAGATGCATTCCTTCAGCCTGCTGAATACGAATTGTTGGCAAATAACGCACGTTCTAATGCTGCTTCACTATTGGATTTTGAGCAATGGGAAGACGTTGCTAATGCTGACTATATTCAAAACAGTGATAAACGTATCCTTATGTTTACAGACGAAGAGGATATGATTAAAGTATTTGCTAAATATACCGCTGGATTATTAACAGCCTCTGGTTTCTACCCTGATGCCGATGCAACAACAATTAATTCTATGACTGCCCATTATATGGAAGCAGTGATTAACCAAGATTTAGTATTATCATTAATGAGTGACTCAACAGTTTATAACGATGTTAGAAACCACACGAATACTTTATTAAATGCTGAAGGCGAAACACCTTGGGTAATTACATATCAAAATGGTAAAAACTTTAGTTATGACTTATTGTTCTTCTTAAATGATTTTTATCCATGTACACCGATTTCAGAATTAATCGTTGAGAAGTTTACTATCCATTCACCAGTTATGGCAAGAGATGTTATGGAACACTTTACTTCACGTCGTCACTATTCAGCATACATTATGTCAGTCATTGATTATATGAATGCCAATGCAACTGACGCGAATGATTGGGCTACAGACAAAAAACAATTCTTTAAAGATGTATATGTAAATGCTGCTAATAAATCTAACTACACACTTGCGTTTTACTTATTAGAAGAGTTATGGAATAAAGTTAAAGACGATGCTGATTTTATTGCGGTTCACCAAAACAAAGCTGATACTACAGCGGATGGTTGGGAATACATGGATCTATATACTGAAATCAATAATGTGTTCCCTATCGTTAAAAAGGTTTTAGAAAGAAACTTTAACACAGATAATATTAGAGAAGACTTAGCGTTAATCAATACAGATGTTCAGTTCTTTTCAAAACGCCAAAACAGAATACCATATTTAATTCATAAATACCCATTGATATAAGAAAGTGATTTTATTATGAGTGAAGAAAAAAATATATATACTTTACCATTAGCACCTCAGAATTTAGTTGAGATCTATAAGGTAAAAGAAGAAGATGAAGATTTTGTTTTATGGGTAGATTATTTGGCATCTAAAGAAAAGCTGTCAGCTAAACATATTCTAATTTATTTAGCAAACACTAACTTTAAAACAACTTTTGCTCAAGTCGATGAAGACTTGTTGTTGGAATATATTAAATCAGACTTTATTATTGATAGCCCTTTCCTATCACGGTTTGTTGTGATGGCTATTAAAGCTAGATATAGATATGAGTTTAATGGTTTAGAACAGCAATTACTTGACATATTTAGTAAAGATCAGTTACACGATTTTGTTGATAAACATATTGATTTGATTGATGAAGTTTGTAATAACATGGCTGAACTTATTCCATTCGTAATCTGTAAATTCCACGAAAATTTATCAGATGAAAACAAAGCAATTGAAATTGAAGTAAAAGACGCAGTTGACCAAATTACAGTAGTTGATAAACCAACAGTGTGTGGTCCAAACGTTGCGCGTCTCCTTACTGACGGTTGGGATGGTTTCCTATTAGTTTGTTCTATGCTTGGATTTAAAATGCAATATAATAAACAAATGTATAACGATAAGCCAGCATACTTTGGTAAAGATTTGTTTTATGTATTGACACAAGCTAATATTACAAATAACATTTTATCAATGATGCCTCCTGGATTTATTATTAGTGTTGATATTCCAAAACCAAAAACTGAAGAGGAAATCGAGGCTGACATTAAAGCTGATATTCAATCGGAAGCCGAGGCCAATACTAATGACAGTGAAACTGAATAAAACATACGCAGGTTACTATACGTATGATGAAAATAAAAGCCCTATTAATACAGACTTTTTACGTACTGAAATAAACTTAGACATATTACATGGCTGCGCTCAGTCGTGCCCAGGTTGTTTTATTCCACGTAAGAACCTTACTAAGGCTGATAATTTAGAAACGCTTTATAATCTTTTAATTAATGGTTCTTATTATCCTGACGAAATAACGGTTGGTCCTACTGACATTTTTGACGCAGAGAACTTCTACGAGATTATGAACCATCCATATATGAAAAAGCTTTATGAAATATCGGCAGTTGGATTTACATCAACGTTACTTCAACCATATGCTGAAATAAAGGATAAGCTCGATAAGATTTGGAGTTTATACGAAGGCATTCACAGAGTACCTGATATTGATTTTAAAATCGTTTTAGATATAGATAAGTACCTTGATGGAGAACTAGACGATTGGAACCGTAAACTCAAAATGTTTGAATTAGGTTCAGTTCAATTTAGAGTTAATTACCATAAAGATGTATTTAAACGTATCGGCTATAATGATTTATGTCAACGAATATTTGATGATTATAATGCACCAGTTATAATTACGCCGTCGTTTCTAACAGATAGGAATGCACGCGGTAAGGTGGAACAGCACCTAGCAAACTTTAGACGCGAAATGGTTGAGCAAAACATTGATAAAAAATGGCTTAATCTTTATACATTCTTTGATGCAAAGTTTAATGGATATGGCTGCCAAAACTATAGCTTTTATAATAATAAACTATATTTAAATCCATTCTTATATGATGTTATTATTCAAAGAACTCCAAATTTTGAAACAACGATGGATGCAAATACTTTATATGATAATATTGAATATGCTCAACAGGTTGATGATTGTAATGGCTGCAAATATATGATGAGCTGTGCTGAACGTAATATACATTTATATATGGAGTCGCGAGGATTAGATAACTGCGTCGCATTGAAGGAATATATGTATGCCTCTGATTAAAAATAATCTCTATTATGAGATGACCACAGAGACCCAAACTAAGCCCGTCAGTGCCGTCAAAATTCAAATGGATATACTAGACGGTTGTCACCACAAGTGCCCTGGGTGCTTTGTACATAGACGGGGGAACGCTAGCGATAAAAGCCAAATATTTATGGCAAAAGAGTTTATACGTTCGATTACTGACCAAGGAATACTTGTTGATGAAATATTAATCGGTCCAACAGACTTTTTGGCATCAGAAAATTTCTATGAAGTAATGCCAGAACTCGTAGATATTATTAATGAAAACTCTCCTATCCTAGCTTTTGTGTCAACTCTTATTGATGGTGATATTAAAAAGTTCTGTAATTTTCTTATGGATAACATTAACCTCGATACTGAAATAGAAATTGGTATCGCTACAAATCCACATAAATTCTTTACTGATGAATACACGAAACATATATCAGATATGTTAGCTTATATAGATAAACATATTATGCATGAGGTTACTTATACGTTTGTTGTTAATATTAAAGATTATGGATTAGATTATGAAGCATTACACGATCAAGCAGTAAAACGTTTTGATACTATATTGGATTTTATTCCGTCAGTATCTCGTTCTCATAAAGCAAACATAATCTTAAAGACACTCGATGAGTTTAATGAATACTTTAGCACATGGCACCAAGAGTCAAAGCTAAACAATATTATGGTAGACCATTCTCATGCAGGTATTAATTACACTGTGTTAAACTATAAACGTGGTGAATGGTATTTAAGTCCATTCATGTATGAGAACATGGCTATATACGATGATATGTTTAAAGTAAAATCTTTTAATGACGTTGTTCCAATGGTTGAACATCAAATTGAAAGAGCAAAAGGAACTGAGTGTGAGGATTGTCCGTTGTTCTTTAGTTGTTATAATAGAAAAATAATAATGTTAAGGGATTACCTCGGAGTAGATCGCTGCATTGCTCCTAAAGAGAATATGCTAAATAATATAAACAACTATAATGGTCCTGCTCAAACAATGTATGAATGGGATGGCTATTCAGTTGAAAACGATAAGAATGGTTATCGTAAAAAGTTTTTGGTTACTGATGACGACGACCCAGAACTAAAACGTTTAAAGGATATATCATATGTTAAATAATGATTGGAAAAATATTGTAGACGGTGGACGTGGTGAGGAATTTACTTCAATCGACAATATGAAAGAATATAAAATACAAGTCAACCTTGAAATACTTGAAGGCTGTTCATATATGTGTCCGGGTTGTTTTGTTAAACGTAAAGGTAATTGGAACCCAAACTCAATCGCAACGTTTCATTCCTTGGCGTATGAATTAAAAGATAGAACTGATGTTGTATTGGACGATATTGTAATCGGACCTACTGACTTTTATGGTGCTCAAAATTTAGAAGAGATTATTAATAATCAAAGGCTTGCTGATGCTATATTAATGATGCCTGAGGATAATAGAAATATCCAACATAACTGTTCTATACTTGGATCATTATCTGAAAAGGATATTGAGGGTAAGATAAAATCTATTGAAAACTCACCGCTGGGTAAGGTCGTTGAAGCATGGGATGTACAAATCGCTTTGGATTTAAATAGATTAATGAACGATCAAGTATACTTAGATGCACTCGACGAAAGAGTTGAAACGTTTAAGAATAGTTCTTTAAACTTTGAAATAAGTATGGCTACTAATATCGTACAAGGTGTAGAGGATATACTATTCCCTGCCATTGAGTTTGTTAGGAGTAGGTATGAAACTGTTATTGAAGTATTGCCATCAGTAGTACGTTCTTTTAATCATAGTGCAAAACATGGAAATAAACTATTTGAATGGAACGATATGCTAACTCGGTTGGCTGCAGATCCACATAAGTTTAAAAACAAATTCCATTTCTTACAAGGTGATGTATCACATAAAGCATTTCATTATTCGGTAGTCAGTATATACCACGGTGATATGTATTTGTCTCCATTCATATATGAGAATGCTCAGATCCATACAGATGATTTTAAAGTTGATAATGGTTGGTTGATGCTGCCTGACGCGGATATAACTGATTATATTCTAAAAAAGAAAGACGAAATCGTTGTTAAACAGATTGAAAATAGTGGAAGCAAAGAATGCGGCGATTGTAAGTATTTAAATATATGCGTGAATAGAATGGTTCCAATGATTATGGATACCGTATTTGATGGAAGAAAAGAATGTATTTTAAATAAAGATGTAATTGGTTTATATGATGATGAGGTTTACCATGGGAATAGTTACTAATAATAAACGTGCTGCTCAAGCCGATAAGGATTTTGATTTATCCTTTAATGAAGGACATGAAATCAAAGTACAGTTTAATTGTGAGGTATTATCTGGCTGCGAGTTTAAATGCAAAGGTTGTTTTGTTAATAAACTCGGTTCAAATATGGGATCGTTTGATAGATTAAATAATGCCATTGATTTATTTAATACCAATGGGTACCGCGTGTCAACCATTAATATTGGTCCAACTGATTTATTTGGTAATAATAATATTACAGAGTTATTAAAAGATGAAACATTCCGAGAGTGTTTAAGTAAAGTAACTACTATTCAATTCGTTACAACATTGGAAAAGATTGATTATAATGTTATTGAGTTATTAAATAGTATTCCAAAAGCTGATGGATTTATGTATGATTGTAATATAGCGTTGCAGCCACCTGTTAATTGGAATGTACTTAAATATAAATTAGATATATTAAACGGGTTGACAGATGATTTAAATTATTATATGGTATATAATATGGGTAATGATGATGTTGAGAACCATAAGGTACTCGAAATGTCAAAACTCGTTGAAGAACAGTTTGATTCTATTCTTACTTTAAATCCATCGTTTTTCCGAGCGCCAAAATCTAAAGTTCAAAAACATCTTATTGAAAAATGGAAGAACTATGACTTTGCTGACGATCTTATGCCTAAAACATTTATTGACCAAGCGCAAGGTGGTTCTTTAGAATTAAATTATACTTATTGTAACGAACGTTTCTTTTGGACACCATTCGTATATGATATAGCTTTAATTGGTACAGATAATTTTGTAGTCAAGGATGAAAATGATATTGAGTCGTGGACTCAGGTAAAAGACAATAAGTTCATGTCACAGTTGGCTTATTCAAGTAAATCTGATAACTGTGCCAATTGTAAAAATTTAATGACATGTATTGATAAAGGTGTACTAAGTTATATGGAACACCATTCACTTACCGCGTGTGTGTTTCCGGGAGTGATAACGACCGATAAAGGTTGATGGGAATACGTTTTGTATTTCTTGCCATTCCTGACGTGTAGCTACCTCATGCATTTTAATATCAAGTTCCATTTCGTGCATTGGATATATTGACATAATAGGTGTACCATATTTAAGCGTTACAGTATATTCTTCGTCTTTAATTGGAAATACTAAAAAACAGTTTAAAGTATGTTGGTCATAAAAGTTTGTAATCCCAGGTGAGATTAAAATACCATGCTTACGCAAATCTTCAGTGTAATGACATTCAGTAATCATAAACTCTTTACGTTCACTTGATTTAACTGACCATGGACCATGTAGTTTAAATACAGTACAGTTTGGATATAATGTATCACCAAATTGTCTACGTTCATGTTGAGATCCATCAAGTATGCCAGATCCTTGTAAGGGTTCAATACATTCAACATCACCGTTTGGTTTTACTTTAAAAATACCATCCGACCATAGTTTAAGAACAATAGGTTTGCGAATATAATCAACAATCCCAGGACAAGTTTTAACCGTTGGAGTTGGAACTTTAGTACCAGCCCTAGACCTAAATTGGCTATACGAATTCTTAATAGACTTCCACCATGATGGTGGTTTAGTTCTAGATTGAATTGGTTGTAATTCTATAAGCGTTTTGTGTGATGTATAAAAATCAAGTTTAAGTTTTTTCTTTATCATAATTAAATCCTGTTATCAAATTTTGACCTGTTTTGTCCATATAATTAAACCACATTCTCATTATGCAGTCAGGTAAATCGCGTTCTCTGTTTTTCCAATCCCATTGGGTATAGCATCTAAATCCACACTTATTATACCACTGACAAGATAGACAACCGTTTTCATCCATATATGCTTGCATCATTCCGGCGTTATCTTTAGGTTTGTATTCTGTATTAAAATCTCGTTGATCGTATCTATCCCAGCGGCAATTTGATGTAGAGTTATCTGGGAATATCGTAACCTTATTAAGAGCCAAGCAATGCATGTGATTACTCTCGTTATATATGAGATCCTTAATAGGATTAATGTCTGGATAGTTATGGTATACGAATTTTAAAAACTCGAGGTACTCACTATCTGATGGTATCATATAATCATATCCACGATCTGGAATATAATCATCAAAATAGAATTCGTCAAACTTTTCATATAAGTAATGGAAATACTCATCATCGTCTGCCATAAACTTTTTGATTGACAAAGTAGTAGCAACCATATTAATTGATACGATATAGTCAGCAAAGTATTCTATATTTTTAGCGTATGGACCTTTTGTTGGTCGCCCGTCAAAGTCATATGAACATATAATATATGAAGGGATTGCTTCAGCGTTTAGGTCGTCGAGTAGTTTCTGTACTCTTTCACGTTTGCTAAATTGAAACGATGTTACCCACACAACTTTAATCTTTTGCTTATGTTCGTCAAATACCTTTTTGATTGCTACAAGGAAATCAAAGTAAACAGGGTAAGCCCATTCTGATATTCTATCTTGGAATAACTCACCGCCAACCATATTGATTTGGATTATATCAACTCTGCCTTTCATCTTAATGACATGTTGTTCAACTAAATCCAATTTAGAGAATATCTCTTCCCTACTCAAACCTACGGTAGATTTTTTATCGTGATGACAGAACGAACAATTAAGATGACAGTTTTCAAATAAAGTCAACTCAATCTCGGCTATATCCGGACGTTTAGATTCTAATAGTGTTTTTGTTATTTCAAAGTCCAAATAACATTTCCTCTTTATAATATTCGTATATGTCAGGTACCATACCAAGTTTTTCGTTAAAGTCTAATTTAAATAGTATATCGTCATATGTTTCTTTGTCTGCCCAATATGGAACAAAGTGTGGATCATTATTAAACAATAAGGCTTCGTCATTAAGAGCATCAAAGAATGGTTCTTTAAAATCTCTATTTAACCAATGGGCATAACATATAGCAACTACATACGATTTTGCAGGGTAGACCCATTCGTCAACATATTGTCTGAAATGCGTTAGTGCATCCTCAACGATATTATCTGGCTGCCAATTAATTTCTACATCAGTTAAATCGTCTTTAAATAAAGATGCTGTTAAATGATACGCGCTTTGTCTAGCTTTCCATTCTTTCATAATATTCTAATAACCCTTTATATCCATTACAACTATTGGTTAAGTCGTGTACATACCGATAATGTTCTGTTAAGCATTTCCCATAATAAGAACATACGTTACATATATCGCTCAAATTGTTTTCAGGTTCTTCACGTGCCCATGTTTGATATTCATGGTAAGTGTCGTATTCTTTAAAGTACTCTCTGTCGTATTTATCGAATTCCAAGACGCCAAATTTCCCACGCGGTGTTATATAAACATGGTCATTACTAAATGCGTCATACTTGCCTTCTATGCTATCGTATATGTTATCAATGTTTTGAAAATTAAAATTCTTTACAGTGTTTGCTTCATCAAACCTAATAACGAAATCCTCAAAGTCTTTATGAGTTACATTATGTTGGTTTGCCTGATTAACTGAATATGGTTTAATCTCAACTGATTTAACATTAGAAATCATATTAAGTGTAAAAATCATAAACTCTACATCCATCTCTAACACTTTTGGCGAGGCTAATATCAATACAGATAAATCCTTGTTGGCATTCATCATATTATTTAAAACATGCTGCTCTTTTTCTCTGGCATGGAAATCATATGATACTGATAACGTTACATCCTCATCTCTAAAAAAGTCAGGGAATGCCGACAAGTTAGTATTAATATTAATTGGGCCTTTGTAATGATTACGTATTACTTTCTTTAATGAATAATAATACTCCGGTGATAGTAAACCAATTTCTCCACCATATAAATCAACATGACCAACCTCGTCAGTAATTTGTTGTAGGCTATTCTCTAACCATAAAGGAGTAATTTTATGTCTATCGTTTAGCTGCTCTGTTGTTAAGTAACAGAAATCGCAAGCGAAGTTACAATAGTATGTTGGATTAATTGATAGATTCATTAACATAAGGTGTTGCCAATCCTGGGTCCATGCCGTTTATTTCAAGTATTCTTGGTGCTAGTTTTTTCATATGATAACAATGATCCTCAGCTTGACCTTCGCGTTTCATATCACGCACAGTCTTTTTACAACCATTACATATATCAAACATCGGACAAGTATAGCAAGCTGATTTCATTGTCTGTATATTTGGATCATTCTGCAATGGTGTCTGCATTTCACCATTCATTTCTTCCTCAAAATCAATAGGGTAATCATAATCGTCAGCAAACGAACCACATGAATAGTAATCACCACCTGGGTTAAATGCGCGTATACCACTATCGCATTGTCTATTCTGTGGACAAGTAGTCCAACTATTTTTATTTAACCTTATCATCATTTGTTTAGTATTATATTCGTATTCAGCTAAACCCATATCATATATCTTTATATAGGTTTCATATATCTTACTTAGCCTAAATGTAGAGCCTTGAACACCAGAAGCCATTGCATAATTAAGTTTGCACTCGACTCCCATCTCTTTCGCTAATTCTACATTTTTAATAGCATCATCAAAGTTTTCATCAACGATTACAGAAATAAAATCTGGTCGAGAGCCAGTATGTTTTAACATAGCATCTGATACTCGCCAAAAATCCTTTTCAGTAAACTCAGAGTAATCACCCTTTAATCTTCCACCACCATATTGAAATGAGGTAGTACATCCAAATCTTTCGTGTTGAAATAAAGGTAACCATTTCTCTGGTCTAATAAGGAATGGCCAGAGGTTTGATGTAAAACTAATTGATGCAGGGTAATCATGTTCGTCAAGGTGAGCAATCAAATCCCAATACCATTTTGGATCAACCATTAATGGATCACCACCATTTACAATAATAGTATTGGTGTCAGGATAACGTTTTAGAAATTTATAAACATATTCTAAATCAAGTAAGCCAGCTTTGTCAGCATCAATATCAGTTGATGAACAAAAGGTACATTTAAAGTTACAGGCCTCGGTTGGCTTAATAATTAAATCCATCCTTTATCCTTCGCAAGTTTCATCATTAATGTTTTAGGAGCTGGACAGACGTCTCCCATCCATTGAAGTTGATGACAATCAGAATGGCAATATATAAACACAGGGCAATCATAACAGCGTGGATCTCTTTCATGCATTTCACATGATATAACTTCCATACGTTTTGGTGATTGGCGCACCTCTTTTGCAGGAGTATCAATCGTACCATACCATTGTGTTGGCGCAGTGTTAGGGCAGCCGGCTACAGTTCCATCAGCGTTGATGGTATGTAACTTTTGCTCGCAGTCTCTGCAGAAAGTACCATTAAAGAATTGACCTTTACTAAACTTATCGTATACAGTGTTAAGGAAACTATTATAAACGGGATGGTCAGCAGTCTTTTCATGCATATCCATCCAAAAAGCATCAAGCTCAGAGTTGTGTGGAAAAATATCAGTGTTGATTGTTGCATTACCGTCATGTGTTAATCGTTCATAATTAATAGCGCCGACACCAAGCGAATGCATATAATCAGCAATTTCAATGGGATCCATTTTAACCACATCTTTTGAAACTGATATAAAGCATTTAACAAAGCAGCCTTCGTCAACCAAACGTTTGACGTTATCTTCCCATAGTTTACGTTGCTTTTCATTAGAGAAACGAATGTTTGGATCCCAAGATGTACCAACAGAACCACCGTCTAACATTTTTAAAAACTCAAGTCTTTCGTCAGTAAGTTTATAAACTAAGTTAGTTGTAATACCATGCGTACATCGGTCACCCCAATGTTCTTTAGTAATATTATAGAACTTCATCAAGTCTGCCATAGGAGCTAATATAGGTTCGCCACCGTGGTATTCAAAATGTATTTCGTTATTACCATCGCATAATTCATTGCACCAGTTAGCAGTCTTCTCAGCATCAAAGTAGATTTTTCTACCATTGATACCAGACGTAAAGCAGTGTGCGCAATTTAGATTGCAGGTTTCAGTCGTTTTTACGTATACGAGTAAGTGTTTCGGTGTCGCGAATGCCATGTGAAATCATTAATGCCTTTTTGTTATTAAGTGCTCTATGCTTTGTTCCTGCAGGTATAAAAACGCTTTGGTTTGGCTGCAGAATAACTGTAGCACCTTCTACTTCCAAAACCTTTATACCATCCAAACATTCTATTAAAACATCGACAGGATCTGTATGTTCTTTAAACGATGGACCGTCTACATCATTATAAAATAAATGTATTGTCCTATCGTTATAGTCAAATAGTTTCTCGGCTTGTTCAACTTTAATAGTAGCTCTGTTAGCTAGTAAAATTGTAACCTGACCGAGGTAAGAAATATATTCTGAATGTTCTAGGTAATGCTGGTTGCCGTCGTTATCTATATGCGATACGTCGTGGTTATTAAAACATTCTTCTGTTAATAGGAAGTTTTCAAAGTTTTCAAACAGCATTGTGTTCCAATCATAATATACTAATATATTTATAATAACATATAGAAGTAAATTTGTCAACCATTTATATGTTATAAATAGATTTATATATTATGGAGAGGTGCTATGGAATTTAATGAAATGTGGCCAACAAAGATTGGCTCAGGTAAATTTGATACTGATGGATTGATAGAATACATCTTTGCTAACTATGATTTAAATAACATGGAAGGTGAAGTAAACGGTGGAAATATATTCAAAGATAATTCACCTGAAATGAATAAATTTAAAGACATGGTGTATAGCTCTTTTGACCGCTATCTCTATGCAAGTATCGGAAAACATATCCAAGATTATAAAGCGCATGAAATGAAAGCGTGGATTACTGGTCATGGTAAAGATTATAACATGACTATACATAATCACTCGGGCGCTCATTTGTCTGGTGTGTTTTATATATTAGCCGAGGACCAAAACTCTGGCGGTGATATTGTTTTCTCAGATCCAAGAACAAACGCTAATCGCGGTTATGATGATTGGTGGAATAATGTATTTGATAAAAAAGCAATAACACCAAGAACTGGGGATTATATGATATTCCCAAGCTTTACATATCACCATGTTAACCCCTACTATTCTAGTCTTAGAATATGTGTACCAGTTGATTTATATCTGTACCGTGGTGGTTAATTATAAATAGAAATAGATTTTAAACAAGTGTAAGATTAATCAAACACTAATAATAAATGGAGACAATAATGTCATTTACATATACTTATACTGTCCGTAACCTGAAGGTACAAGATCAGGTAAACGCGGCAGGCGAAACTTTAACAAATGCAGTAGTTCAAACTTACTGGGAAATTCAAGGTACAAATGAAGCAGGGCAAGTTGGTACTTTCTCTGGCGCTACACCTTTCTCAGCTGCTAATGTACCAGCTGGTTCTTTCACAGCCTTTGAAGAATTAGAAGAAGCACACGTAACAGCATGGATTGCTGCAGTAATTAACGCTGACCAACAATATAAAGAGCATATTGACGGAGAAATTCAAAAAGTAATTGATGCTGCGATTAGTACAGAAATTTCTGGTCCTGAATTGCCTTGGGGTGTAGAACCTGAAGCACCAGTAGAATAAGAGTATGAGCATGACTTACACTTGGGAAATACTAAAGCTTGGTACATTAGACCAAACTAATGGTGCAGGCGAAGTTTTATCAGATGCTATCATTTCTGTTAAATGGAAAAAGATTGCAACCAACGAGGCAAACAAAAAGGCAAGCTATGTTTCGACTACGAAGCTTGACTTAACAACTACATCGGCTGCAGATTACATTGCATTAGACGATGTTACCAAAGCCAACGTTATCGAGTGGGTAGAAGAAGCATTAGGCGCCGATAAGGTTGTCACTATAAATACTATTCTAGACTCAAAGGTTGAACAAAATACAATGACTATGATTACCCCTAACTGGTAATTTATTAAACTTTATATTATGGAGTTATTATGCACGATTTGCACATGGGTGGTTTAGCCACATATGCTTTAAAACGAGGTGGTTCAATCCATCCTATTATCATTCCAACTGAGGTGTTGGGTAATGAAACTGGGATTATGAACCCCTCAATTTTTCAACACAAAGATAAACTCTTTATTAACGTAAGACACGTTAACTATTATCTGTATCATAGTGAAGGTAAAAAGTTTCCTCATCAGTGGGGTCCTTTAGTATACATACATCCAGAAAATGATGTAACACTTACAACCCATAACGTTATGTGTGAACTTGATAGTAATTTAAATATGGTTAACGCGCAGCGTGTTAATATGGCTTTAGATACTGGTAAACCAACATGGAACTTTATTGGCCTCGAAGATTGCCGACTATTTAGTTGGGAAGACAGGATGTTTCTTTGCGGTGTACGCAGAGATTGCTATGATGATAAAGGCCGTGGACGTATGGAAATGGCAGAGATTGAATTTATTGATGGTGAATGGACAGAGGTTTCTCGTAATCCTATTCCTTCTCCAAATGGCGATAAATCATATTGCGAAAAGAATTGGATGCCTGTACTTGATATGCCATACCACTTTATTAAATGGACTAATCCAACACAGGTGGTTAAATACGATATTGAAACAGGTACAACTGAAGATGCAATATACGACAAAGAAAAATACATAGAAGCTAACAAAGACTTTAGAGGTGGATCACAAGTCATTCGTATTAATGATAAACAGCGTATGGCCTTTATCCACGAAACAAATTTATTAAGAGATTCTTTTGGTAGAAAAGACGGCAATTACGCTCATCGCGTAATCATATGGGATAATGATTGGAATATTGTTCACAAGTCTAGAGAATTCCATTTTATGGGAACGTATTACGACCACGTAAAAGGTCAGGATTATAATATTGAATTTGTTACTGGTGTTACGATGGTAGGCGATGATATTCTAATATCCTTTGGATGGCAGGATAATGCTTCTTATGTATTAAAACTGCCTAAAACAGTATTCGCTAACTTTTTACAATTAGGTGAAATATGATATTTAAAAATAAACAAGTACTACATGATGTTATAATGGATTACGATAATCCTTTTAAAATGTTTGAGTTGGCAAAAGAATATGATAAATTAAAACAAGGCGCTGCAGCATTTGGCTGGTATTTACGTGCTGCTGATTTTTCTGAAGGCGAAACATATGAAGAAAAAGAACTTCAATATAAATGTATGGTCCTAGGTTCAGCGTTATTTGCCAGATCAGAAGCCAGAAATCAAACGGTTAACGGTTTAATCAAAGCTGCCATATCGGTTTTACCTACAAGACAAGAGGCTTATTATTGGGCAGCTAAATATTCAATAGACCAAAGTAATTTTAGAGACTCAGCGATGTACGCCAAGATGGGTTTAGATTGTGAAGACGTTGAACCAAATTCTGAATTAAACTATCCAGGGCGCGTTGGTTTAGATTATTGTTATGCTATATCTAAATGGAAATCAGATGGACGCGATGACTCTAAAAATCTGTTCTTTAATTTAAAACATAAACGCAAATTAGATATGAATAAAGAAATGCGTGAAAGCGTTGATTGGTGGATTAGTCAAGTAGGGTATCCTAGTACACTGCCATATACTGAAGCTGAAGAAAACAAATACAGATATAAGTTTGATGGTTTAGATAAAGTAACAAAGAATTATTCTCGCCATCTCCAAGATATGTTTGTTTTATCTACTTTAAATGGTAAAAGAAATGGCACCTTTGTTGAAATAGGATCAGGTCACCCAACACTATTTAATAATACATATCTATTAGAGAAAGACTTTGGTTGGAAAGGTTTATCGGTTGATATTTCTGAAAGGATGTGTGCCATCTTTAGTAGGAAACGTAATACAACCGCAGTACTCGCTGACGCAGGTCAAGTTAGTTTTAAAGATTTATTTAAACAAAACTGTATAGAAAATCAAATAGATTTTTTACGTATCAACTCAGATAACGCTTCTTTAGTAGCATTAGAAAATATACCGTTTAATGAATATGAGTTTTCGGTAATTCAAATCCAACATAACGAGTGTTGGTGGGGATCAGACTTAAAAGATAAAACTAGAAAAATACTGCAAGAAATTGGATATATATTATTAGTACCAAATATTGCTATTGATGAAACTAACGCGTATGAAGATTGGTGGGTACATCCTGGATTTGTTAGACCAGACATGCGCAGTAATAAAGAGACCAACTTTGCTTGGGATTATATGATGAAGGAGAGAAGATGAAACCAGTATTAGTAACCGGGGGATTTGATCCAATTCATTCCGGACATATTGAATATTTTAAAGCGGCTAAGGAAATGGGTTCAATTCTATTTGTTGGCGTTAATAGTGATGAATGGTTAACTCGTAAAAAGGGTAAACCATTTATGTCTGTTGAAGAACGTATGGCAATTATTAAAGAGATTGGTTGTGTAGGTCACGTATTTACTTTTGATGACTCAGATGATACGGCCTGTGATGCTATTCGATATGTAGCAAAACAAGCTCCTAGAGGCGCAGAAATTCTATTTGCTAATGGTGGCGATCGTAAAAAGGGAACAACACCAGAGGTTGAGTTTGCTAAAGAATTACGTGATGAATGTAACATATCATTCGCGTTTGGTGTAGGCGGTAATGATAAAAAGAATAGTTCTTCATGGATCTTAAAGGAATGGGATAAGCCAACAACACAAAGACTATGGGGTAAATACAGAGAATTGGATCAAAACGGTCATTGGAAAGTAAAAGAGTTATCAGTTGATGTTGGTAAATCTTTATCGGACCAACGACATTTCGTTCGTTCTGAACACTGGCATATCGTTGATGGTGAATTAAAAATGGATTTACAGTTTAACAATGGTTACTCTACATCTAAAGTATATAAGACTGGTGACAGTATTGATATTCCAGTCAAATGTTGGCACCATGCAACGAATGTTGGAGACTGTCCAGTCAAAGTAATTGAAGTATGGATGGGAAATACCTTATCAGAAGAAGATATTGAAAGAAGATAATATTATTGTTTTTTAGTAGATAAATCTATTATATCACACTGGAATTATATGTCAACTCTTTTTTTATAAATATATAAAAATAATATTGAAACAAAGGAGAAAAAGATGGCTTTTCAGTTATCGCCGGGAGCTCGTAATGGTACACTTCAGTCATTAGAGACAACAGTCGGTGCAAACCCCATTTTAACTATCGCAACAGGTGCGTCACCAACAGAATGTTCATCAGCAAACACTGGTAACATTGTTGCAACTATGATATTGCCTACCGAATGGTTAGCAGTACCATCAGGTGGTGTAATTCAGTTATCTGGTAATTGGCAAGACTTATCTGCTGATGCATCAGGTACAGCGGGTTATTTTAGAATTCACCAAAGTGATGGAACAGTATGCCATATGCAAGGTACAATATCAGCATCAGGCGCTGGTGGCGATATGCAGTTAGATAACACTAACATTGCTATTGGTCAGCAGATTACTATAACAACATTTTCAATTACAGCCGGTGGCGCATAAGGACTAAATAAATGTCCGCAAATGGCGTATTTACATCAACATTAGATTTCGGCTTCTTTGGCGGTGGTTATTCAACTATTGCTGGAGGGGCTTCTAGTACATTTGACTATATATTTAGTTCTGATGTTTTTGTACCAGTACTTGCTGAATTAGATCAAACACTAACATTTGATGTTCAGGCTGGTATTGTAACGCCGACGGTATATGGCGAATTTAGCGGTAACATTGACTTTACATTAACAGAGCCTGCTCGAATTGAGTTTGGTATTCAGAGTTACTTATATTCTGGTAATAATGAAATCAACTTTACCTCGTCCTCGAGTGGTTTTTCAATAATTGCTGGTACTGCGGATATAACATTTCCGATTACAATATCTGGTACCATGGCTCAGTTCTCGTTGGGTCAAACTACAGGAGCTTTTGGGTTTGCACTTAATTCAAAAGTAATTAATTATACGCTTTCAAACAGAGCACGATCTGGTTTTAATTCAATAGAACTAGCAAATACTAAAGAAAATAATGTTCTCATACGTAGAGCATCAGAACCGAACGATATAAAACTAAAAAATATTGGTTTAACTTATGCTGAAGTAAGAAACTAATTTATTTTAATAAATAAAAGTAAACCTTGGAGATAAACACATGGCGGCAAATTTTTACATAAAGCAAAACGACACTGCCCCGTCTATTGAAGCCGTCTTAACAGACTCAACTGGCCGAGCAAAATCATTGATACTTGCCTCGCAAATTAAGTTTAATATGTCGACAGAAGAAGGCTCAAGCTTAGTTAATTTGGGTACTGCATCCATTATTAATGCTACGAAGGGTATTGTATCTTATCCTTGGCAGACAGGCGATACATCAAACACAGGAATTCATAATGCTGAATTTCAAGTAACATATACTAATGGTCAAATTGAAACGTTTCCTAACTCAGGATATATCAAAATAATCATTAGAGAAGAGTTAGGATAAGATATGGCACTGCCTCATTCCAGAGAAGATTTTAAAGATTTTATTTTAAGAAAGATCGGTGCGCCGGTAATTCAGATTAACGTCGCTGATGAACAAGTTGACGATCGTGTAGATGAAGCTATTTCTTTTTGGAGAGATTATCATTATAATGGTAGTCAATTAGTTTATCTTAAGCATGAAATTACTCAAGCCGATAAAGATAACGGATACGTTCCTCTGCCAAAAGGTCTGCTAGGTATTTCAAAAATATTTGGTTTTGATACTAATATTTCTACAGGTACTGGTATGTTTAATGTTAATTATCAATTCGTTTTAAATAACATACAAGATATGACCAGTTATTCTATGCAGACTTATTACATGACAATGCAACATATTGAGTTTATGCAAGAATTACTTGTTGGTAAACCAATGATACGTTATAATAAGTATGTAAACAAATTACACATCGACACTGACACTAAACAGTGGGTCGTTGGAAACTATATTATTATTGAAGCATACGACATTTTAGACGAAGATGCATATGCTGAATTATGGACAGACAGATGGCTGCAGAATTACGCAGCAGTTTTAGTCAGAGAACAATGGGGTATGAACCTTACTAAATTTAATCAGATGACTTTGGTTGGTGGAGTACAGTTTAACGGAGAGCAAATATTATCAGAGGCAAGAGCTGACAGAGAAAGAATAGAAGAAGACGCAATACGATCACTTCAACCTCTTACCTACAATTTTATTGGATAAGTTATGGCAACGAACGCATATTTTAGAAACCACGACAATGTATACGAACAAAATTTAATTGACGATTTAGTTATTGAGTCAATTAAGATTTATGGTATAGATGTTAAATTCATTACAAGATTACATGAAAACATTGATAAAATTTTAAATGAAGACGACTTACCAACGTTTGATAAGTATTATGATTTTGAAGTATACATTAAGAACGTTGACGGATTTGAAGGCGAAGGCGACTTCTTATCTAAGTTTGGTTTACAAATTCGTGACTCAATTACATTTACAGTTGCTATACGTACCTTTGAACAATACGTTACACGTGAACAAGATACGAGATTACGTCCGCTTGAAGGCGAAATGATTTGGATGCCACTCAATCAAAAAATGTATAAGATCCAACACGTTGAACATGAAAGTGTGTTCTACCAAACAGGTGCATTACAAGTATATGATATGAGATGCGAATTGGCTGAATACTCTGGTGAAACGTTTGATACTGGTTATTATGAAATTGATAATTATTTTGCAGACATTGATACATCAGCAAACACGGTTACATCTCTTACATCATTACAAGGTGTTGACCCACTTGCTAATAACCTTGATTTTGAGGAACAAGCAGATGATATATTAGACTTCTCTGAAATGGACCCATTCAGCGAAAACATTTCTATACAGGATTAACAATATGGCAATCGCAAATTATTTTTATAATTCAACTACGAGAAAATACGTAGCGTTATTTGGAACACTGTTTAATCAGTTAAAGATCCAAAGACAAGATAATGCTGGTGTACTTAAAAAGGAAATGATTGTACCATTAGCCTATGCGCCATATCAAAAAATATTAGCAAGAGTAGCTGCAGATCCTGATTTGATTAATAGTCGTAGACCTGCTATGACGTTACCAAGAATGTCTTTTGAAATACAAAACATTATGTATGATCCTCAGAGAAAATTAGCAACAACAGGTAAAATGATTAAACGCGGTAAATCAGAAACAGATGATGCTCGACCTTACGTATATAATCCTGTTCCATATAATTTAGATTTTTCTCTATACATTATGACAAAGTATTCAGAAGATGCTACTAAAATATTAGAACAAATTATACCATTCTTTACACCAGATTGGACCGTTGGCGCCAAGATGATACCAGATTTAGATCCTATTGATATACCTGTTATTTTAAACAGCGTAACAATCGAGGATCTTTATGAAGGTGCGTTTGATGAAAGACAAATGGTTTTACATACCCTTACCTTTACGCTTAAAGGTTATTATTTTGGACCAGAGAAAAAGAAACAAATTATTAAGTTTATTGATGTTGATATGTTTAATGGTACCGATACTAATTCTCCATTCATAGAAGGTATTGATATTCAGCCCGGTTTATCATCTGCAAATACTCCAATAACTGAAGTCGGCGTAACAGCAACCGCAGTATCAGCCTTGACGACAGGAACTGTAGGGAGTATCACGTTAACTAATGATGGTGAAAACTATAATGCAAATACGGTTGTTACTATTGGCGCACCTGACGTAGCGAACGCAGACATAACATCTACGATAACAAACGGGGCAGTATCTGATATAACAATCAATGATGGTGGAGGATACTTCAGTAATTTACCAACGGTCACTGCAGGGCTTCCAGACAGCCCTGTAACAACTGCTACGGGGACTGCCACATTAAACAGCGGCTCTGTTGCTAACGTATCTATATCAAACCCAGGGAATTTCTATAATAATCCAACGTTTTCAATAGCTCCACCTCCAAACGTGGCTGCAGAGTTTAAGTTTGGTGATGATGCATTAGCTCATAGTAGTGAAAATGATGTTACGACTTTACATTCATTCTCTGCGTATTTCAATTCTAATACTGGATACAAAGTATCGTTTTGGATTTACCCAACATCATTTCCGGGTGGTAATAATCCAATGTCAGTACTCTTTGCGCCATTTACAAAAATATTCTTTACCGCTGATACAGGTAACGTTAGGTTCCAATATGGTGGTTCTCCTGTTGTTACTTCTGATACTGATTTGGTCCTCAACCAATGGAACCACGTAGAGGTAGAGCATTACACAAATCTTATTCGTATTAACGTTAATGGTTTATATGGTACGCAAGAAACACGTGGAGCAGGCAACGTTGCATTCCCAGGACATACATATCGAGCTGGTGATGCTCAAGGTAATGAATCAGTATTTGATGGAGCTAACAGAAGCTTCCTTGGATATTTAGATAACGTAACTTGGGAAACAACCGGTGATATGCCTACGGCTTCTAGTGGCGATCCATATACGATCCCAACGACTGCAAGAACTGGTGATTTATTTACTAAGAACTTTGATAAGGATCTTCCAGTAGCTGCAATTACCGTGACCGATGGCGAAGTTATTTCTATTGATGTTACTTCTGGTGGATCTGGGTATACCACAGCACCAACTGTTACGATTGATCCACCTGACGATATTCCGTCAACATTTGCTGCTTCATTAACGCCAACGTTAGTAAATGGAGTCATAGACTCAATTACAATAAATAATGCAGGTAAGTTTTACGCGAACGCTCCTGCAATCAACATCTCCGCACCAACGTCGACTCAGGCAACTGCCATAGCAAATGTTGGTAATAACGGGGATATTCAATCAATAACAATAACCGACGCAGGTTTAGGATATAGAAATCCGCCTGCAATAACTATATCGTCTCCAGACTTTGGATCAATTCCATACCAAGACATTGAGTTTGATGACAACTGGGGTATTATTAAAACTATAGTGAGTGAATAATATGAATGATAAGATAGCTGAAAATCTTGGACTGAGACCGCTTTCAGAAATTAGAGAAGAAGAGTTGGCTGCCAAGCCGGTTGAGATTGTTGAAGAAATACTTCCAGCCGTAGTAACTAACGATGAAGATGACGAAAACATTAAGGACCTTGCTAAGGTCCGTGAAAATATAGAAGGTGTTATTGAAATCGGAAATGAAGCAATAAGAGAAATGCTTGAGATTGCAAAACAATCTGAATCAGCTCGTAGCTTTGAGGTTGTTTCTACTCTAATGAAAACTTTACTTGATGCAAATAAAGATTTTGCTGATGCTTCAACTAAAAAGAAATTTGCTAAAGAAGAAATAAATGCACCTAAAGAGGCTGCACAAACCAACACAGTAAATAATAACTTGATTGTATCCACCGCTGATTTATTAAAAATGTTGAAAGATACTGAAAATGGGTGAAGGTTATTTAGGAAACCAACATCTTAAAAAGATTGGTGAAGAAATAGAATGGTCTCCTGACCTATTAAAAGAGTATATGAAATGTGCGCAAGATCCGATATATTTTGCCAAGAATTATATTAAAATTGTACATGTTGATAAGGGATTAGTTCCATTTGAAATGTATGATTACCAAGAAAACATTACTCGAAAAATTACCGAGAATAGACGTATGGCTGTTTTAACGGCTCGGCAGTCTGGTAAAACAACCACTGCAATGGCTATTATTTTACATTATGTTTTGTTTAATGAATTTAAAACTGTCGCTATCTTAGCTAACAAGGGTGATGCTGCCCGAGAAGTAATGGCTCGAGTCAAACTTGCATTTGAATCGTTACCTAAATGGCTGCAGCAAGGAGTTGAAGAATGGAACAAAGGAAACATTGCGCTTGAGAATGGTTGTCAAATTTTGGCTGGTACTACGTCGTCAAGTGCTATTCGTGGTAAGTCTGTTAATTTTCTATACCTTGATGAGGTTGCATTCATCGAAGGATATGACGAATTTTTCGCATCTGTTTATCCTACTATCTCGTCTGGCGAGTCAACAAAACTTTTAATGACTTCTACTCCAAATGGATTAAATCATTTTTGGAAAACATGTACTGGTGCAAGAGAAGGTACAAATGGTTATGAATACGAAGAAGTTATGTGGCACGATGTTCCGGGTCGCGATGAAAAATGGCGTAAGGAAACAATCGAAGCATTAGACCACGACGAAGAAAAATTCAACCAAGAATATTGTTGTCAGTTCCTAGGTAGTTCTGGTACTCTTATCGCGGGTTGGAAATTAAAAGAATTATTACACGCAACACCAATAGCACAACACGATGGCTTTATGCAATACGAAAAGCCAATTAAAGACAGACAATATTGCATGACGGTCGATGTTGCTCGCGGTAAAGGTTTAGACTATTCATGTTTTTCAGTAATTGATATTACAGAGATGCCATATAAACAAGTGGCAATGTTTAGAGATAACATGGTAGGACCAATTGATTTTGCATCAGTTTGTCACAGAATAGGACAAATATATAATACTGCTGGGATTTTGATTGAGGTCAATGATATTGGAGAACAGGTTGCTGATGTTCTCTTAATGGATTATGGTTATGAAAATATATTATATACTACAAACAACGGCCGAGCTGGTAAAATACTTACTGGCGGTTTTGGTAAAAAGGTAGATAATGGAATAAGAACAACTAAAAATGTTAAGGCGGTTGGATGTAGCATGCTGAAAATGCTAATTGAACAAAACCAACTTATTATACAAGATTATGATACTATACAAGAAATTAGCCGTTTTTCTAAAAAAGCAAACTCATACGAAGCAGAGTCAGGATTCCACGACGATTTAGTTATGAACCTTGTTTTGTTTGCATGGATGACTGAGCAGGCATATTTCAAAGATATGACTGACATAAATACACTTATTAAGTTACGAGAGAAGACAGAAGAACAAATTGAAGAAGAATTATTACCTTTTGGCTTTGTCGATACAGGTGAAGATTTTTATTATGAAGATGACGGCTTAGTGCTGTAATTATATAGAATACCATTTTTTATAAATAACAACAGTAAGAAAATATAAAAAACAAGATTAACGCGTTTTCAATACATAAAGGAGAAAAATATGGCTTTTTCCGTAAGTCCCTCTGTTATAGTTCGGGAAGTTGATGCTTCTCAGGCAGTACCAGCCATCTCAAATCCACCTGCTGCTATAGCTGGTGTGTTTAGGTGGGGCCCGACTAACGAACCATTATTGCTATCATCAGAAAACCAACTCGTAGATCGTTTTGGAACACCTACTGATGATAATTACGAAACATTTTTTACAGCTGCAGATTACTTATCGTACTCAAATGCACTGTATGTTGTTCGTGCAGACGACGGTTCAACTGAAGCTGACAGTACAATACTAGACATCACACTTGATGCAAATAACGATGTCGTCTCAGACGATAGTTATTACGGTGCATTCAAGGCTAAATATAAAGGTGGACTTGGTGACTCATTAGAAGTTGCTTGGGTATCATCAACAGGCTTTGAAAGTGAATTCGTTGCAGTTGCAGGAATTCCAACAAATAAAGTTTCAAATAATCAAATAGATCAAGTTATTGAATTTAACTCTTCTATCCTTCAATTTGAAACTGCTAACACTCAAAACCTACAAGACTTAATTGCAGGCGACGTATTAGAAATTGGTAATGAATCAGTTGGTTACCAAGAAATGAGAATTAAGACATTTACAGAAACAGAAGTAAATGCTGAAGCAACGCCAGGAGATGCAAATACTTCATTCTTAGCTCTACGTACATATGACATTGAGTTCTTTAACAAATACACATTAGCTGAAACAGACTTAGCTGCACTATCAATGAAAAAGAAATGGCAACATGGAGGAACATTCTCCAAAAAGCCAGACGCTAACCACATTCACGTAGCGGTTATTGACGCAGGTGGAGAAATTTCTGGTACTGCAGGATTTATACTAGAAAAATTCGAAAACATTTCAACAACAGTTGGTGCAGTTTCACCACAAGGTACCGCTAATTATTATGGTACAGTGATTGAAAACTTCTCATCTTGGGTATCAGTCGCTAACACTCTTCCAATTGGTACTGCATCTACGGCAATTGCTAAATATGAATCATTCTCAGGTGGAAATCCTAATGGAAATACTGCATTATCTGAAGAAACAGCTACCTTAGCTCAATTAGGCGCAGCATATGATACTTTAAGAAGTGCTAATGAAATCGACATTGCGTTCGTATTACAAGGTAAAGGTGATGATGCTGCAGTAAGAGCAAACTACATTGTTTCTAATATCTGTGACACAAGAAAAGATTGCGTTGCGTTTATCTCACCATCTAAAGAAGCAGTGGTTACCGAACTAAAAACAAATGCAAAACTTACTAATGCAATTGCATATCGTAACAAGGTACAAAATTCGTCATACACATTCATTGACTCTGGATACAAATACCGCTATGATAAGTATAACGATGTATATCGTTGGACACCATTAAACGGTGATATGGCCGGTTTGGCTGCTAGAGTTGAAGCATGGGAATCACCAGCTGGCTTTAGAAAAGGTATAATCAAAAATGTTGTTAAGTTAGCGTTTAACCCTAACAAAGCAATGAGAGATTTATTGTATGGCTCAGACATCAACCCAGTTGTATCACAAGTAGGTCAAGGTATTGTACTATTTGGTGATAAAACAGGATTAGGTGTTTCATCTGCGTTTGATAGATTAAATGTTCGTAGGTTGTTTATTGCGGTTGAAAAATCAATTGCGACTGCAGCTCAAAGCTTCTTGTTTGAATTGAATGACGAATTCACTCAAACACAGTTTAGAAACATTGTAGATCCATTCTTACGTGATATCCAAGGAAGACGTGGTATTATTGATTACCGAGTAATCAGTGACTCAACCGTTAATACTCCTGAGGTAATTGACCAAAATAAATTCCGCGCAAGCATCTTCATTAAACCAGCTCGTTCTATTAACGTAATCGAATTAACATTCGTTGCAACTAGAACCGGTATTGAATTTGATGAAATTGTCGGTCAGTTAACTTAAATAAATAAGAATAGAAAATAGGAGAAACAAAATGGCATTCAATATCAACCAGTTCAAATCAGAGCTCGTCGGTGGCGGTGCACGTCCTACCCTGTTCCAATGTCAAATCACTAACCCAATTGCTCCAGAGGCTGACATCAAAACTCCGTTTATGATACGCTCAGCAGGCATCCCAGAATCCACTGTGGGGCAATTTGTGGTACCTTACTTCGGCCGTCAGGTCAAGTATGCCGGTGATAGAACATTCGCAGATTGGTCCGTGACCGTAATCAACGATGAAGATTTCGCAGTACGAAATGCAATGGAAGCTTGGTCAAACGCGATTAACTCGCATGACTCAAACACCAGAGCATTACCACAAGACTATAAATCAACTGGGCAAATTACCCAGTTTAGTAAAGATGGTTCAATTCTTAGAACATACATCTTTGAAGGCATGCATCCAGTCGGTATCGACGGTATCCAAATGGATTGGGGACAAGCTGATACGATTGAGGAATTCAACGTAACATTCCAATATGACTTATGGCGTGTTGAGGGTAACACCGGCATTCCAACTACTTAAATAATGAGAAAGTGAATAAATGAAGATTTTTGGTTTTGATATTAAACGAGACGCTGAAGAGGAGGGTTTTACACCTTCCTCTTTTGTTGAGCCTCAAAATGACGATGGAGCTATCACCGTTGGTAATGCAATGGGTGGCTTCTATAGTACACTCTTGGATATGGAAGGAACTGCTAAAACTGAATCAGAATTGGTATCAAAATACCGAGGTTTAGCACACCAGCCAGAAATTGCACAAGCTGTTGACGAAGTAATCAACGAAGCGATTAGTGTAGATACAGATGATAAAGTTGTTGAAGTTCTTTTGGACGAGACAGATTTACCAGACAAAGTTAAGAAAATAGTTATAGAAGAGTTTGATAACATATTATCATTATTAGATTTTTCTACAACAGCATATGAAACGTTTCAAAAATTCTACGTTGATGGTCGTTTAAACTATCACGTTATTATTGATCCGGATAATATCCCAGATGGGATTAAAGAATTACGATATGTAGATCCGCGCAAACTAAAACTCATCCGTGAAGTTGATAAACGCGAAAAGGATCCACATTCAGGTATCCCAGTTAAGAAAGTAAAAGCAGAATATTATATGTATTCTGAAACAGGTTTTGGCTCAAATAAATCGAGCTCAGCAAGTGGTGGTACTGCTCAAGGATATAAGATTGCTAAGGACTCTATCGCTAGAATTACTTCAGGCGTAATGAATGAAAACAATTCATTAGTATTATCTTATTTACATCCTTCAATTAAACCGCTCAACCAGTTAAGGATGTTGGAAGATGCAACAGTTATTTACACTATTACACGAGCTCCTGAAAGACGAGTGTTCTACATTGACGTTGGCAACTTACCTAAATCAAAAGCTGAGCAGTATATAAGAGATATGATGGTTCGTCATAAGAACAAACTACAATATGACTCATCTACTGGAGAAATCAATGATGCTCGTAAAATGATGACTATGACCGAAGACTTTTGGTTCCCACGACGTGGTGGTGAGCGTACAACAGAAGTTGACACTATGCCAGGTGGAAATGCTGGTGGTTTAACAGATGATACGAATATGCAATACTTCCAACGTAAACTATACAAATCTTTAAAGGTTCCGCTATCGCGTTTAGAGCCAGAGACAATGTATTCGTTTGGCCGTGTTTCAGAAATTACTCGTGATGAATTAAAATTTAGTAAATTCATCAAAAGAATAAGATCGCGTTTTACAGCTATCTTTACATCATTACTTGAAAAACAATTAGTGCTTAAAGGTATATTAACGCCAGAAGAATTTAAAGAAATCAAAAACGCCATTCGTTATGATTTTGTACAAGACAACTATTTCCAAGAGCTTAAAGAAGCTGAAATTACTCGTGAAAGACTCAGTACTCTACGTGAAGTTGAAGAACATGTTGGTACATACTATTCTAGAGAATGGGTATTACGCAATGTTCTCCGCATGTCAGAAGAAGAAATGGGTGACATGAAGGATCAAATTGAAGCTGAAGCCAAGGAAAACCCTCCAGAAGAGGCAGAAGAATAAAATGAGAACAACAAATTCATATAAATATATACAAACAAAATTAGGAGTTAAGTGATGAAAAGTTTTAAGAATATCCTTAGCGAAGTTGCTCAACCGAAATCTTCGGAAGAAAAAGCTTTCAAAGATCAACACAACCAAAAACCTGGGCAACATCCTGTAGCACCTGATAGTCAATTCAGTGGTGATATTGGAAAGACAAAAGCTGCACGTCCTGCTGACCAAGAAGACGATGCTAATTACGATCAAGCTTATGGTGATAAACCAGATCAAGAGCCGGTATTACGTAAAGGTCGTAAGTTCAGCCAATTTAGAGCAAACGAATCAAAAGAGATGGCTACACAGGCTGCACTTGATAAAGCTACTGCTGCATCAAAAGAAGGCAAGAAAAAAGTTACTCTAGCTAAAGCTCCTTGGGATAAAAAAGAAGAAGTTTCCGAAAAGGTTTCAGATTTAGCATTCGCTAAATGGAATGAAGCTTTATCAGGTAAACAGAAAAAACTTGACCATAACAAAAACGGGAAAATTGACGGACACGACTTCGCAATTATGCGTACGCGAAAAAAGTCAAATGAGGAAGTTGACGTAGTTGAAACGACTTCCTCTGCGATGAAACATATGGTTACTCAAACAGGACCAGATGGTAAAACACGTACAGTTATGAAAAAGCTTAGATCTAATAAAACTGACGATCGCGGCCAAGATGTTATTAAAACTAATGAAAGCTTTATTGGAACATTAGACGAAGCTATTAGAGTGGGTAACTTGAAATTAAAGAATGGTAAAAATGCAAAGGTGTCCAAACAAGATGCTAAACTTTTAAACGACTTTTATAAAAACCTTAATGCTAAAAACCGTAGAGATATGGAAAAGGTAATGATGAAAGACGAAGCAGGGTTTAAAGAAATCGTTGGATTTGCCCGTGAAGCGTTATAAATAAAAAAAACTAAAGGATCTAGGATATGAGATTAATAACAGAAGTTGTAGAAGAATGTAACGTTGCTGTAGAAATGAACGAAGAAACGGGTAAGAAAACTCATTTCATCGAAGGTATCTTTATGCAAGGTGATATTAAAAACCGCAACGGAAGAATTTATCCGTCGCAGATTTTAGAAAAAGAAATGATCAGATATAATTCTGATTTTGTAGAAACAAAGCGAGCGCTAGGAGAATTAGGTCACCCAGACGGACCTACAATTAATGGCGATCGTGTGTCTCATCTTATTACAGAGATGAAACGAGAGGGATCAAACTTTACTGGTAAAGCCAAAATTCTTGGTACACCAATGGGTGAGATAGTCAAAACATTTATGGACGAGGGTGTTAAGATCGGTGTATCTACCCGCGGATTAGGTTCAGTTAAAGCAACGGCGCAAGGAATTATGGAAGTACAAAATGACTTTCACTTAGCCACAGTCGACATCGTAACTGACCCATCCGGACCACAATGTTTTGTAAATGGTATTATGGAGAATGCTGAATACTATTACGATATAGCCTCAGGTAACTGGATTGCTCAGGAACCTATTGAACAGGTTATTGAAGAAATACAACAAGTAGTAGAAAAGCAAATCAGACGAGTTGTCACTAAAATTGATGAAGGCACCGCGTCTGAATTATTCGAGCGTTTTGTGAACTCACTTAGAAAAGCTGAAAAATAATATTATTATAAATAATACTTAGATAAAAAGTATCTAATAAAAGGAGTAGAACATATGTCAAATGACTTAGACGAAAAGTTCGTCGAAAAATCTGGCGGAGCAGGTGTACCTGCTGCAGAAATTATGGATCCTGCTACACCAGCAGGCGGCGTACATAAAAAGAAGAAAGCTGATGTAAACAAAAAGGTTGATCCAACAGCCGATAAAGTTGCACCAGCACCAATGCAAGCGGAAGAGTCAGAAGTAGAAACTGATGAAATCGTAGAAGAAGTAATTGAAGTAGCAGAGTCAATCGCGACTATTTTCGAAGGCATGGATTTGTCAGAAGAATTTACAGCTAAAGCAACTATGGTATTCGAAGCTGCGGTTAACGAAGCGGCAACAGTAAAAGCTGATGCAGTTATCGTTGAGAAAACAGAAGTTTTAGAAACATCAATGCAAACTGCACTTGATGAATCAGTTGAACAGATGTTAGAAAATCTTGACTCATATCTTGACTACGTTGTAGAAGAGTGGATGTCAGAAAACGAAATTGCTATTGAAGCCGGTATTAAGGTAGAAATGGCGGAGTCGTTAATGGATGGTCTTAAAGGCCTATTCGAAGAGCACAACATTGATGTTGATGAGGAAACTCTAGACGTTGTTGCTGGCTTGGAAGAAGAAATTGAAACATTAAAAGCAGACGCTAATAAAGCGATTGTTGAGAATGTTGAGCTTAAAAAAGCTGCTGATGCTCAAACTGCATCAGGCATTTTTGCTGAAATGACTGAAGGTCTTACACTTGTAGAACAAGAAAGATTTAAAGTACTATCAGAAAAGCTTGCTTTCGATAATGTTGACAGCTACAAATCAGACCTTGCAACACTAAAGGAATCGTTCTTCAAAAAAGCGAAACCAGTAGTTGAGGAAGTATCTGAAGAAGAAGCAATTATCACAGAGGACACAGAAGTAACACAAACACTTTCTGAGCACTCAACGATTAATGCTCTTTCAGCGTATTTAAACCGTAACTAATTACCAACCAATGAAAAACTTAACTTTTATAAATATATCCAGAATAAATCAACAAGGAGATAGAATCTAATGACTCAGTCAAACTATCAAGCATTAGTTGAAAAATGGGGTCCAATCTTGGAGCATTCCTCTTTTTCTGCTATTACAGACAACCACAAGAAATCTGTCACAGCGACAATTCTTGAAAACACAGAAAAAGCTTTAGCGGAGTCAGGTGACTTATCTGCCAACATGACAGGCTTACTTTCTGAAACAGCTGCAAACGATGTAGGCACAGGCGGTTTCGCTTCTACTTCAGCCGCTGGCGGTCCAACAGCTGGTTACGACCCAGTACTTATTTCACTAGTACGTCGTGCAATGCCAAACTTGATCGCATACGATATTGCTGGCGTTCAGCCAATGACAGGCCCAACAGGCTTGATCTTTGCAATGCGTTCAACACATACTACACAAGCTGCGGCTAACGAAGTATTCTACAACGAAGCTGATACAGATTTTTCTGGTGCAGGTACACATGCTAACGCATTGGGTGCAGGATCAGAAACAACTGGTACTGGCATGGCAACAGCTGACGCTGAAGCACTTGGTTCAACTGGCGATGCATTCGCTGAAATGGCTTTCTCAATCGAAAAAGTTACTGTTGCTGCTAAGTCAAGAGCATTGAAAGCTGAATATACAACAGAGCTTGCTCAGGATCTTAAAGCCGTACACGGTCTAGATGCTGAAACAGAACTAGCGAACATCTTACAGTCTGAAATCCTAGTGGAAATCAACCGTGAATTAGTTCGTACAATCTACACAAATGCGGTTGCTGGTGCAGCTGCAACAGCGACACCAGGCACATTCGACTTAGATGTTGATGCTAACGGTCGTTGGTCAGTAGAGAAGTTCAAAGGTCTTATGTTCCAAATCGAGCAAGAAGCTAACGCGATTGCTAAAGGAACAAGACGTGGGAAAGGTAACATGGTTATCTGTTCATCTGATGTTGCTTCAGCACTTCAAATGGCGGGTGTACTAGATTATACTCCAGCTCTTAACTCTAACTCGTTGAACGTTGACGACACAGGCAATACATTCGCTGGTGTTCTAAACGGTCGTTACAAAGTGTATATCGACCCATATGCAGGCGCTAACTACATGGTTGTAGGATATAAAGGTTCATCATCATTCGATGCTGGTCTATTCTATTGCCCATATGTGCCGTTACAAATGGTTCGTGCAGTTGGTGAGAATTCTTTCCAACCAAAAATCGGCTTTAAGACTCGTTACGGCATGGTATCAAACCCATTCGCCGGTGGCGCAGCTCAAGGTAACGGTGCACTTACTGCCAATGCAAACGTTTATTACAGACGTGTAGCAGTGAGCAACTTGTTCTAAATATAAGATATCGGTTAACGATACTAACTAGGGAAGCTTTCGGGCTTCCCTTTTTTTATGCAAGATAGTCTGGGAGATATGACGCTTTAGATAGGAAGTCTTCATATGAGTTTTCAACCTTATCTTGTTTATAGAATAACCATCTATGTATTCTATGCCATATACTTTTCTCTACCATCGGATAACCAAACGAAAACACTATACATTCATAATGAGTATAGTTACGATTAGTTTGTATGTTCCAAAATTTAGTGAGTTCTGAATCAGTATATGGTTTTTGTCTGCGTCTTTGTTGTGGTGCTTCGTTATATTTTTGATCGTCATAAACAATGTGTAACGTTATACCACCTTCTGACCACCAAGGTATTTCATGGCACGGTCTTTCAACACTGTTTATTGAATTATCGTACCAATGGATACCACAATTAAGTTTATCCACTGATTCAATAAATTCTTTCTTTTGTTCTTTATTATTAAACACTACTCCAATATATCTGTGCTTTGAGTCAGCATGACCTTGGCAGCTAGTAAAAGTTAAATAACCTTTTGCGTGTAAAGAAAGTACACCCTCCTTCACACGCGGTTCTAGGTTTTGTTCAATAATATCAGAATATTGGCTTACGAAAGTACTGACGTAATTACCATCTTCGTCTTGGAAACAATAAGTTCGTCCGTCGATTAAATGGTCGTTACCCTTAACAAACATCGCATAACGATGTCCATCTTCAGCTGAATTGAGTTGTGGCTCATTTGATTCCTGTTGCTGATAATAAGGTACAGTAATTTCGTATTGTGGTCGCATTACATTCCTAACGCATCCATATATAGTTCAGTCATAGCGTTTTCATTATCAACATCGTCACGGTTACGTTTACGAATTGAAACGATTTTGCGTAGGATTTTTGCTTCATATCCACGGCCTTTTGCTTCAGACATTACATCTTTAATTTGGTCAGAAACGGCTGCCTTTTCTTCCTCTAAGGTTTCAACCCGTTCAATAAACGCACGTAATTCGTCCGCTGTTACACTTGCTGTGTCACTCATCATATAGTCTCCTGCTGTTGTAAATTTTAAATCCATTAGTCTTCTCTTTTGCCTACGCCCCAGTCAATAACAACTGGAAAACGCGGAATGCCGTCAGGTGTTGGTGAAAAATATCTCAAGGTACACCAATCTGGGTTTGGTCCATTTTCAAATAAATCCTTTAATACCTTTTGAGTACCACGAACCCCTGCACCAAATTCTTGGCCTTTGTCTGTTTGCATAACAAATCGTTTGATATGTCCAGCCCAATTGCCTTTCCCTTCTTCAACTTTAATTACATCGTATTCATCTGTAAGGAATTCTTTTCGCTTAATTAAGAATTTAGAACGTTTATTCATTTGGTACACATCATTAATTCGTATCATCTGGCCTTCAAATCCATCTTCAAGGTATGCGCCATAAATATCGTCCATCATATTTTGATTATAAATTTGTTGTGTTTCAACAAGTATAACTGAATTAGTAAACTTAGGAATTCCTTCAGCCTGTTCAGTAATCCAATCCATACGTTCAGAAAATACACCAGTATGGCTAATAACATCATATACATGATACTCTACCAGTCTTGCAGAGTCTTTAATATCCCACGGTTCTGGTTTCGTCTTACGAACTAAAGAAGTAATCTTATTAAAGTTTTCACGCAATTCGTGGTTATATAGCTCACCATCTAAAATAGCATCTGGATACTTTTCAAAAAATGTTTTTAATTCGTTATTAATATGAGGTACACTTATAAGCTCTTTACCTGCTCTGGTCCATAATCCATCAGCTTTTGCAATACAACGAATACCATCAAGTTTTGGTTGAGTGTAATATGTTTTATTTTCAAAATCATATTTAGCATCTTCATGTTTAGAAGCAAGCATCGGTTTAATTTTATCGTAAGTATCAACTTTATTAATATCGTTAAAATAACCACGATCTGATTTCTTTTTAGCATCTGCTGTTATTTCAGCTAATGCTTGTTCATGTAACGATGTTTCGTTTACTTTACCGATATTTTTTTGTTCAACTTCTCGCCAACCTGACTCTACAAGCTTTCCATCATTTAGACCTGTCACAGCACGTTTATAATACTTACCATTTTCTTGGCCAACTTCACCACGATAAAATCTAATCTTTCCTTTAGAGTCACGTTTATAAAGTTCTTCTGTTGTATTAACTATTTCCATTATATAATCCTTCGTTATTAGAATCAATATATACCATTATATCAAAAATGTCAACTAGAGTTTTCCATCTTCTCGCATTTGTTTACGTATTTTAGTTGCAGATATATCATGTACATCTTTGCCTAAATCATGTTCAGTAAACGTATATCCAACACCACGACCATAACTAATATCCACGATATTAGGAACCTCTAGTATAAGATATTGGTTTCCATTGTAAAAACCATGTGGGGCTAATCCTTTTTCAATATTAGCAATCACATCAATAATACCAAAGGGGTTATCGTCTTGCATAGCTGTACGACCACCTCCAGCATCGCCGTCAAAGTTAAATACATCACGTATCATAATGACAACTTGACCTGTAACAGAGTGAGCTCGTTTAAATAGCTCTGTATGTCCATCGTGCCATGGCTGCCATCTTCCCAACATCTGTACTGTTGGCTTTTTATAATCAAACATTATTAATCCTTATATGTCTTGCAATAGCATCTGCTAAGGCTTCGTCCGTATTATCAAACCATTCCTCTACATGGTAGTCTACTTTTTCAGGTGTTTCAAACATATCGTTTGTATCTTCAAATCTACCTCGGGAAATAGTATCCATCCAAACCGTATAGTCAGCATCATAGATTGCCCTAGTAACTTCAGTCGGACAAACAAAATCGCATATAACTGTACGATCGTGGTACTTTTCATTGTTGGCAATAGACGCCATTCGATGTGCTTGACGGTATCTAGCTGCTTCAGAAAATTCCCAGTCATTTGCCATACGACGTATTTCGTCTGCATTGAACCAAGCGCATTCCAGTCTTTTTTGTAATCGTTCGGCAAGCCAAGTTTTACCAGAACCCGGCAAGCCAAAAATCAATATTTTCATTAGTCTTCGTCTCCAAGATTAATATTGGTTGATGTAACTAACAACGACCCAACCACCACGAATATATATAAAGAAATAATACCAGCAAAAAACTGATAACCTGCAGACCAAATTAAATATGTTGACAATGTCATTACTGCGTTATGTAAATATTTCCAATTAGTTGGAATATGGTCAGCATATGAAAGTTCAACATCCCACGCAGGACTGAGTACTAGAATGCTTACCTTTAAATATTGAAATAGTGCATAGGCAATAGGTAATACACTAAGGATTAAATAGTAGTCTTCGCCATAGAATTGGTAACCACCAATGCCGGCAAGGTGAAAGGCGATATAAAGTATAGTGTAGTTCATTTATTATATTCCACGAATAATCATTAAAGGATCTAATGCAATGAGGATTAGTCCAAATACTAATCCCCATGCGATAATTTGTGTTAGATTAAGCATCAGCCATATCTAACGCAGTAGTTAGTGCGTCAACTTTACGTTTTGCGTTCCCGCCAAACCATGCTGACGCCATACGAGAGTCAGCTGAACGACCTAAATTATGGTCAGTCATATATGTAACGGCATTATAAGCATTCCACCAAGTTCCAGGCGCATATTCACATCCAGGTTGGTTTTCAACTAAAGCCATTGCTTCTTTAGCATTACGAGCTAATGTTTCTTTTTCTTTTGTTGATTTTCCAAATACAACGCCAAAGAACTCTGTAAGTTTTTCATCAGTGTAACGTTTTGAACCAAGAAACTCTGCGGCATTTTTAAATTCCTCAACTTTATTGTGACCAATACCAAGGATTTCTTTTACACTATCTGGGTTGAATACTGAACGGTGACTTACACGTACTGATGGTTGATTTTTTTCATTCAAAGCTACAGCTAATGTATTGTTACATACAACACGTTCCATAACAAACTTAATGTCGATTGATTTGCCATACATATGTGGATTAGAGAATAGTAAATAACCTTTTACTTCGTCTCCGCCAAATAATTCAAATCCATCTTGTACATCGGCTAATGCCCATACCAAACGTCCATCTTTAAGAGAACCTGCGGTATCCATTTGCATATCGCCATTTGATACGAATTCAGTAAAGAAGTCAAAGGCGTCAGCATTTTGAACTGGGTTCCAATTTTTACCTACATTCGTTAATACTTTTCCATCAGTTGAACGAATAAGTGTTTTCGTTCCTGTAGCAATATTTTTACCTTTCCATGGTGCAAAACATTCTACTTCTTCAACTGACCAATCTAGACCAGCAGCTTTCATCATTTCTTTTGGTGACATATCGTCTGTTACCGGTGTACCAAGACCGTGCCAAGGTAGACCTTTACTTTCACGGTATGCCATTTGAGCTTGACCGTTTACCATTTCCAATTCGTGTGCCATAATATTATTTCCTTTGTTTATTTATTTGATTTGATATTGATTCTAATATAACATAGTTTAATGGAAATGTCAATAGTTAATTTGATTTAATTTCAAATTAATGTACGGTATTATTTGACATTGGTAATGAGTCAATCATTTCCGTGCCGTGATCCCCGTATCCGGATCTACATATATCGTATATTGAAACATAATCTGTATCAGAATAAGATTCAATTTCAGCCACAAAAGAATGTTTTAAATGTGGTCTAATATATTTGTGCATGTACTCAAAGGCATCTTTACGTTTCTTCCACGAAACCGCCTGAGTTAATTCTAAAAAGTTATGAGCAGAGAAAAGCATACCAATTCCCTCGTGTTTCATATGTTCACGAGTTCCTAAAAATACGCCTTCGTTTGGATCAATGATTATGTACTTCAAGTGGATACCCTTTAAACCCTTCCCACCAATATGGTTTTACTCTACCTTTTTGCCATACAGCAAATTTCTTGGCTGCATGGTAATAATTACGATATGCTTGTACCGGATTGCCTTCAACTTTACATTCTGGATAGTGGTTCATAGCCTGAGGAAACTCAGTGAGACCTATATCAGGAATGTTTGTAGGTGGCGTGGAAAGAATATCCTTTAGCTTATTTATAGTCATATGGCTCTTCTTATATCGTAACTGAAATTCATCTGATAAGCCTAGAAGATGTTCGTAATGCCATATGTAATTAGCTTTGGATGCCATCGTCCATACTGTGCAAGGGTGAGCATGATGAACAGCTTTGTATAAAATTTCTTCCATATTACCACTGTTATGGACATAGTATTTTACCATACGTTTACCTGATTTGGATAAGCGTTTTTCCATATAACCGTCAAGCATACGATGTGCGGTTGATAGCATTTGACCTGCTTCAACGATCATTTTTGAGCAATGTTTGTCACACATCATCTGAGCCGCTTCACGCGGCTCTTCTGATAATACAAATATATTCATATCACCTTCCCATTAGTTTTTTCATTTTAGAAATTGACTCACCCATTAGTTTGTCATGCCATTCAGGATTTTTGTTAGCAAGGATTGCATGAGGAGTCATACCAAACAAGTAAGCGTTTGCGTAATCTTCAACTGTGTGATTAGCAATAAGTTCTTTAAGAAACTTAGCTTTTGTAATTGGTCCTTTATGTTTGAACCGAGCGATAAAAAGGTCTTTACCTTTACCAACGTTTGAAGGATGGATACGCGGCTCTGCTTCCCATACTGGTCGACCTTCATAGTCACCTTGGTATGTTAAGTATCCACCGTGGTAGCTGAATTTTGTTTTGTCAAAGTTTGTCATAATATAGTTTCCTTATTTGTTGATTCTAATATAACCGATTCGACATCAAATGTCAATAGCTAATTTGATTTAATTTCAAATTATTTCCAACAAGCTTCAAGTGTTTCAAATTCTAATAGAGCATCCTTTTTCTCTATTAAGAGTTTTTCCAAACTCCAAAGGGCAGCAAATTTTTCATCAGCTGCCCCTTCGTTAAATGCTATTAACGCGTTTTCAATAACTTGTATATCGTGTGCTACTTCAACCATAATGATTCTCCTTTAATTTAGAATCAATATATCACACTTTGTAGTAAATGTCAATAGTTAAACTACGCGTGGCTCCTGTGGTTCTTTAAAGTGAATTGAAATCATATCTAATACATCGTGGTATTTTGCCATTTCAAGGATCTCACCTTCCATTGCTTCAAACACGTCAGGATGTTCGCCAATACCTGCAGGGTTTGCAAGATATACTTCAACATTCATTTTATGTTTATCAATGTGGCCTTGAGCGTGTGAACGCATTGCCTCTATCATTTTATTTCTATCAATCATATTATATTCCTTTTTGCTTTTTATATTCTTTACGTACCTTTAAGAAGTGTTCTAAATAATCATACGTGTTTACTTTAAAAACTTGAGGCTCTGAACCATCCACGGTAATCAGAATCACGCCTTGTTTAATTGGTATGCCGGTTCGTTCATAAAACGCTGCGGCATAGAAAGATGCTTGGATAAAATAACTCGTAATCCATTCTTCCTTTTTTGGTTTGCGAGATGTTTTAAAATCAACGATGGACAGTTGACCGTCAAACTCTGCAATGCAATCTACTTGTCCCGCACACTTAAGGCGATCACTATATAGAAATTCTTCTTGGAACCAAACATTATCTAAACGTTTGTCCAAAATTGTTTTAAGATCGTTAAACGAAGCAATGTTTGCAGGCATAGCGCCTTTGGACCATCCTTCAACATTGTCGATATAATCTTCTGCTAGTTTATGGACCGCAGTCCCTCGTGTGGCAGCCTGAGTAGAAATTCTATTCGCCTCTGCCTCACCGACACGTTTACGCCAGTCAATAATACCTTGCTTACTTAATATTCCAAGCACAGTAGTTATTGATGGATATGCTGCTCCATCTGGTGTAAAATATCTTCTACCTGCTTCGGTAGTTTTTCGTGTTAGTTTTGGGAGCACTACATCGTGCTCTACATGTTTAAACATAATATAAACCTCAAGTTGATTTGATTCTATACTATCATAGAATTAACTAAATGTCAACTAGTTTTACATATTTGGTTATAACCAAATTCTATGTGGTGTACTTGGGGTAACGCCGTGTGTTACATTTAGTGCTTCTACAGCTTCTCTAACTTCATCACCTATTAAACGGATATTCACATGCCAACCATCTAAGTCTTCCATCTCAGGATACTCCAAGCC
>Ga0209092_10000105_pt1 | contig 72937 bp, 51 predicted proteins | sample FraStrMetagenome_FD_187446 | JGI IMG/M metagenome (GOLD analysis project Ga0209092, IMG submission 187446) | Marine eukaryotic phytoplankton communities from Arctic Ocean - Fram Strait ARC3M Metagenome (SPAdes) (version 2) | ecosystem: Environmental > Aquatic > Marine > Oceanic | place: Fram... | reverse complement strand
ACTCATTTCGATTTTTTTTATTTTCATGTTTTTTTCATTTTTACGTAAAAAATAAAAAATTGAGAAACTGATTTGTGTTGGTTTTGTTAGTAGTTTATCATACTACTACTACCAATAACATAATATTATTATTATTATTATCAAATTTACATTTGTTGAGACAAAAATGGACAATAATACTCGAACACAAGGAGGTACCAACTACCACAAATGGAATAAAATCACAAACTCTCTTATCACTGAAACAGAGAAAGAAGAGGAACTTGAGAAAGAAGCGGCAGCTGAGGCTCTAGGTCATAATCGTGTTCCACACAGTTCGGCACAAGCAGAAGAGCAAGCCAAAGCCGAAATTGCTCGGAAATCTAAAGAAGCATTAGATCAATTTCAACAACGTGAAAGTAACGCAACTGCTTTTCTTGATGACTTGATTCCATCTAAGAGTGATGCAAGCAAAAGAGAGGATTCGAAAGAATCAGAGCATTCAAACACTGATGATGATGCAAACTTTGTGAAAGAAATTGATGAAGCAATGCTAGGGAAAAAACGCGTCATTTCTATTCGAAATTGCCGTGGGCCTGGTGAAATTATTCTACCAAGAAAATTATCAGCTCTTTCAATGACTACCAGTATAACCAACGATAAAGCTGAAACGTCGAAGATCAACGTTCAAGGAGTCATCAAACTTTTCATTCACAATTGTCATGATTGCACTATTCGTATACAATGCAAAATTATCACATCCATGGTCGAAATTACACATTGCTCCAACGTCAGTATTGTAGTGGAGCATGAGAAGATGTCAACAATTCAAATGGATTTATCTGAAAATATTGTGCTGTGTTTCAAGGGATTAAAATGCTTTGGAGGAAAGGACGATAAAATTTATCACGCTGGAGTGTCCAATTCGAAAATCCAACTGATGGAAGAAGATCGCCTTCAGTGAGTTCTAATGTGTTCGATCTCGTAAAATGTTGTACATTCTATTGAATCTAAAATATCTTTGTGTTGTAAATTGTTAAAAGACAAGAGACCATTGTCGACTACGAGAAAGACGGAGCAGTGCCACAACTTAATTTTACAGCTGAAGAGTATCAATTCGTCACTTGTATCCATAATGGATCATTTCTTACAGAGAGAGTTATTAGAATGCAAAATAAATCCATGACACAAAGAGAACTAGATGAAGAACGGCGTAAGAAAGGAGGTAATACTGCGACCGTATTAGACAGTGATATTTTGGGTGAAGATGAAATAAATGAATTTGTGAAACAATGTATCACGCATAAAGGCGATGGTAATGACGCCTTCAAAACCGGAGAATATGCGCAGGCAGTCTTACACTATACTATGGCAATTGATAAAAGTTCTGGTCTTGATGATGCAATCAAAGAGCTCACTCTTGACTCTTCTTCTAACTTCCATGAACGTCATATTGTGTTTGCAAATCGAAGTGCCTGCTTTTTAAAGTTAGGACACCATGATAAGGCTCTGGCTGATGCAGATGCATGCATAAATATGGACTCGTCTTACGTCAAAGGTTTATTTCGCAAAGGATTGGCCCTTCATGCTATGAAACGTTACCAGGATGCTATATCTGTTCTTGCAAGTGCTCTCAAAATTGAACCAAAAAACAAACAAATCAAACAGGCCCTTCAGTTTGCAGAAGTAAAGTATACAATGATGATGAGAAAGAGAATGGAGGATTAATACGAATAAAATATAACTTAAACATCAAGAAGAGCAATTTTGAAAATTCGAGATTGTTTCGTCCTTTCGTCTATCATAATTTGGTTTATCACGGTTTTTCATGTATTTAAAATTATATCCAACGAACATTAAAAATAAATTGAGAAAATTTAGTCACACACTCTCCTTTAATTTTTCAAGTACTTTTAATTGACCACCGATAGAATCAAAGGAAACTGAATGAGCAGCCAACAAGCCACTACCTGCAACAGCAGGAACACCAATCCCAGGAAAACAAGAATCTCCGCAAAGTAGTAAGTTCTCAATGGGAGTGCTAGGAAAAGGAAAACTTCCTACACCAGCTTGTATGGCTGGCCCATAAGAACCCTTGTATCGTCGTAAGAATCGTTCATGTGTCAATGGAGTTCCGATTTCACATGTAACAATTCGATCTTGTAAATTGAAATCATCAGGAAAAATTTCATCTAAAACATTAAATAAAAATTGACTTCTTTCTTTTTTCAATGATTGATATTTTTGAGAAGATCGGTCATGTTTAAATGGTTCCCATTTAGCGTAATCTTCTGTTGCTGGAGTGTAAATGTGCAATACAGCATATCCCTCTGGCGCTAAAGTTTGATCATGAACGGATGGAATTGAAAGTAAGGCAACATTATCTTCTGTTTCAATGCCTCGCTCCCAATCTTTAATATATATGTAATGTGCCTGTAATTTTGACAATTCTTCCAAAGTTGCGCGAAAACCAATATGCAAATGCATGAAGGATTTCCCCATTGGTGTTATAGAACGTTCCTCCAAGAATTTAGACGGAAAATGCTTTGGATCCAAAATGGGTGTATCTGATTGTTTCTTTGAAAACATGTCCCAAACAGATAGATTGGAAACAACTGCTTTGTTGGCTTTAATGACATTCGTTGGATCCTTTTTCAAGCGAATTCCTACAGCTTTCCCATTTTCAATCATAATTTCTTCAACATGTGACTTTGTAAACACTTCCCCGCCTTGCTTAATAATACCTCTCACTAGAGCATCTACAATTGCATTTGCGCCCCCCTTTGGGCAATCCATAACAGCACTTGCATCATAAAATTCCCCCATCATCATAGCCATCTCAGCTGTAATGGTTCCACTGGCTGGGAGACCACTTAAACAAAAACACAGCAAATCCATCCAGTTTTGTAAAAAGGGTGTTTTCAATGATGATTGATTCAAAATCGATTGAAAGGGGGTCGTCAATTTCATTGTATCCAAAGGATTCAACTTAGCAAAATTTGGTAAAAAGGAAGCAGTAGTAAGAAGTGCTCCTAAATCTGCTCGTAATGCAGCTGTAGGCATAGCATCTACAGCTTTTGCCAATGGTTTCATATTTTCTAATAATCGCTCCCATTCCTGTTTTGCTTCTAAATTGTTTGGGTGGGATTGTCCATTTTTTTGAGACTGTAATTGATCTAAGACCCCACCATCCTTTCCAAAATTGGGTGTATGAATAAAATCTCCCTCTGGAAAGCATAATCCGAAGCTAGTATATGGAATGCATTCCACTTCCTCTCCAATAATATCTAGAACAGTTCGTAATGGATTACTACTCTTTGCAGGGATGTTTGGATTTAACCCCGAGAAAAAAGATGGACCTGTATCAAAACGAAATTCACATTTCTCATCATCAATTTTCTGTGTGGTAGTAAATCCATGAGCACAGCCACCCACCAAGTAATGCGATTCCAAAACTGCTACGGAATAGTTGTAATAGGATAACATTGCAGCTGTGGTCAATCCTCCTATTCCACTGCCTACAACAATAACATCGTAAGATGATTTGGGCTTGCTATTCTTTGAATTTGATTCCGAGTCTAAAGCCACTGAATACCGACTGGTACTTGCTCTGGAATACGTTATTGTTGATGTGGAAAAGGAGGAGGAGAATAATGACTCATCATAGTTCGTTTTCGAAAATGCTGAAATTTGTCTTTGGATATTACCAGTAAGACTGTGATGAGCGTTTTTTGGAATGGTAAATGCATTCACATTTCCTGTATAGGAAGATAGAATGAAGGAGATGAGGAAGACGCCCAAAAGCATCATCGTACCAATTTCTCTGTAGATAAAGATGGTGATTTTGGACAAGTTAATGTTTAAATTGACTGCTGAAAGAAGATTAGTGGGGAAAATGGTAACCTACGCTGATGACAGAAGGATAAACTGCATTGAAAACTATGTTATGCGTAGGCACATATTGGATTGATTTACGTCACTCAATTAATTAGCAATTTTAATCTGCTGTCGGACTCACTTTTCTCAATACCATAAAGCAAAACTAAAGAAATGGAACACATTTTAACTCTTGTGCTATGATGAGCACATGATGTCTGCTTTGCAAAAAGAGATTTGTTTGTCATGCAATGAAACGTTACCAGGATGCTGTACGCAAGATCTCAAAATTGAACCAAAAGACAAACAAATCAAACAGGTACTTTAGTTTGCAGTAGTGAAATATACAGGATTAATACGAATAGAATAGAATTTAATCATGAAAAAGAGCAATTTTGAAAAATCGAGATTGCTTTTCGTTGGTTGTTATTTCGTCTTTAAGTCTATCATAGTTTTGTTTATCACGGTTTTTCGTCTATTTAAAATATAATCCCAATGCGTTGTTTGGGTGATTCAAGTAAGAAAAAAATAGCTTTGAATATTCTGAAACATCACGAGATATTTGATGTCGCCACATTCGATTCAGAGCAAGAATCCTTTTTCTTCTCATATATCATCTTCTCAATATCTCTCGTAATCTTACTTAGTGGCCATTCCACTAGCAAACCAATACAAAGAGCTAACAAGAATGTTACTATCGATATTCCTGCGTACATCGTAATAAATCCAGCGTTTGTATACCGAAGCTTTGAAGTTCGTCCCAATAACAAAAAATTCCCGACTAAGGGATGAAGTAAATACATACTAAAACTTAACTTCCCAATCGGATCCCAACCAGGCCATGTCAGTACAGAATGAGCTCCCAAAAAGTTTAATTGACCATTAAAGCTTAGCATCGATATCACTACTAGACCCAGACTCCAAAGAGGTCGCATGAATGAATTGAATATTGCTTTCTCATATTGAGTAAGGCCTGTACCACAGCTTGGATTTTGTAATGGATCTTCGTAGGAAAGACATGGGCGGTTAGTATATGCAGAAGCTGACCAGAACGGTAAATATGCCATAAGTAATACTGATGATATTGATAAAAATACGCTGAGTTTGTTTGTGATACCAAAGTTTGGCCATACACGACTTTTTTCATGCCAGAGTTGAGCTGATATGAAACCAATGATATATGGTGTCGATCTATAAAAAGGATTTATGTAGAATTCACGGTCGTATGCAACACTTTGCATTCCATCACTTGTATAAGCTGACCAATTGAAGTAAAAAGTCCCAAAAAAAGACATTGCAATGATCACTATTACTAAGAGGAATTCCAAGAGTATCGTGATTTTACGGTGCATGTGTAAGTACAATGCAACAAAAATTGGTGTCAACACTGCATATAGTTGAAAATCAACTCCTAAATACCAGGCATGAAACATGCATTCACTCATCTATGGAAAGTATGATGAAGGTAAGCCAAAGAAATAAATATTTGTATATTTGTGGAAAAAATGAACTTACTTCTCCAGAGGGTTGATTCCATGGTATAAGGTTGTTAAGAAATAGCATGTTTGTCCATGCATATTTATCACATCTTTGCGTGAACGTCGCCCAATGAGGCCAGAATGGGCCGTCTCCTAGGGTTATCGTAACTTTCCACCAAAGTAATAAAATAAAGCCGTAAGTTGGTAAAATGCGCAATACACGGTGGAATAAATAAGGGAAGACCCAACTCATCCCTTCGAATTTAAAAGGAGATTCTTCATTTCTCAAAAGCCGTTTACGTCCATAATTACCAATATCTTCATGGAAAGGATTCAGAAATCCGATTTTTGTCAAGAGCTCTCTAGATTTAGGAAAAATAGAACCAACATAATAATCGCTTTCGTCATTATTATTCAATTTCTTCAACTCAGGATCTAGTCTCTTGAGTAAGCCAGACATGGCTAAATAACCGGAAATAAAGAAAAAGGTGTCAACAGCGTAACTTGCACTCATTATGAAAGAGCCAAAATAAGAAGATATCATGCCATTTGGAGGGAAAAAATTGGACGGATTAGTGTAGCCGATACTTGCTTGAATTGACAGAGTATGACCAAGAATAATCCATAACATTGATATCGAACGTAGTCCATCTAAGCATTTAGAAGACGTCATTGTTTGTGAAATTTGGGTAGGAGGGTCATCTTCATTTTGGTCGTTGTTGCTATGATGACTATTTTCTAACTTTTTGTGAGAACCATTCTCATTTGCCAATGATGAATTGGAATAGTCGTGAGTATCGATGCCTCCCATTCTACTAATTCGGCCATTCGATTTTTTAGGATGAGCACTTCCAACTTTAAGGCGGGTTATTTCATAAAAATTTTGCGAAGCATCAAAATATGTTCCAAATATATATTGGAGACATGACATGCAAGTATAGATAAACCCTTGAACTTTCACGTCGTTGAATAAGTCTTCTTTGTCCTCAAAAGCTTCTATATGATATGTACAGGCACTGGAATCTTGCGTTAGAGGAGTAAGATTAGAAGTATCAATATTATGGCTATCGTCATAATTAGATCCATAATTTGTTGGAATAAAAATCTGTGATGAACTTGGACCAGAAGATTCTTTTATTGGAAGAAGTGGTTTTGGTTCTGCATCGCATTTACAATCGTCCGGTAGCATATGAGTTATTTCCCGTTTTTTGTATTTTATATAACTTGTAGCAATCGTCCCAATACAAACACAAACGAAAAGTACAACAGTTATTGCTAATGTAGCATAGTATCCAAAATCTCTGTATCCTTTATCAATGACTGCCGAACCTGTTTCACCTTGACACAACACTCCAGCTTGAAATATTTTTGCAGCTTGAAATGATTTGGTAAGGGATGTTAAATATCTAAGCGAATTCATTTCTCTCAGTGGATCTTGATCACTGTTTTGAGCGAGATTAAGGATAGTGTTGCTGTATCCATTCGTTACATCAAAAAGATAGTAGAGAGCACGTGCACTGCAGATTCCTGGAACACAAATACCAGCAAAAGGAGAATTCCAAGTTTGCTGTGCCCCGTCACCTATAACTGACCAGGGTGATAAAGCTCCAAGTGTACAAAATTTAGACGCGTCTAAAACATGATTTGAAGATGGATTACTGGATTCAAGTAAATCTTCCTGCATTTGGTGAAGCGCTTTTCCTACTTGACTGTCATGACGCAAAGTTTGACAAGAATCCCAATTACCCTCTGAACCAGCCCCAGGTCCATTGCCATAATTCCATCCTAAATATTTCATTTCATGAGAATCAGGCCCTGGAGATGTTGAATCTGCAAGAATAGATAATGCTATATCCATATATTCTTCATCTTTTGTTGTATTGAAACCTGATGGTAATTCCCCAGTTATTATGGTTGCTAGTGCAGACGAACACAACGTATATTCCTCTGGAAACATAACAGCATTTTGATATGCATCAGTGATTCCATTCATAATTTTGCTGGTTTTTATGTTCCAGCTGGTTGTGATCAATGTTTTCTTTGACTGAAGCCGACGTACGAAGAAAAGAGATGTACCAAACAAGAAACCATTTAGATCTTTGTTGATACCCCCTATAAGCCAGTTTGTGCTCATTTATGCTATAGAAGAAGAATTGGAATCTAAACCATTCTATAATTATAGGAAATATTTACATGTATCATACAGCACACATATCGTAATTATTTTCATTGAACCGATGATTCTTAATCTATATGAATATTTTTTCTTATGTAAAAAATGTGTATCTTTGCAGTGTTTCCTTAAGCAACATATTAAGAATTAATTCAGAATCTATCGTATACAAGTATGATATATTCTACGAATTGATATGTCAACATTTGGATTTTCATGTCCTACGAATCCACATATAAATTGACGTCACTTAAACGGAGGTTTACGTCGCCTGTGATTACTCATAGATTCATTCGTATCAAACATGTACGTCGATCACAAATCCGTTTGCCTATTTCTTGAGATATAGTAGGATATAATATAGGATTGATATTACATCTACATACGTATTCTTCCACACGTTAAACTTGGTTAACATTGCCACTTTCATGGGTTATTTCACCCCTCTTGCATGACAAAGACCAAAACCCGAACGAATAAAAATCTACTCCGACTAATCAAAATTTGTACAATACTGCTGTCCGAAGGAACTATTCATTTAGAGACAAGGTGTCAACTTTGTTGCTTCCATTGCAAAAATTCTTCCGGTTGAATTGGAATAGGTCATGATGCTATTTTCCCTTTTCAGTTTTGATGATCATCTAAAACTAACATGAAAACTGTCTATCAGCAGTATTCCATCTATGCATTCATATATCCAATTTTATGATGGGAGATCAACTAACTCAATCATTGAATTATATTTGTCTCGATGCCGACAATCCCATTTCAATATACTCCGGAGGTTGCCCATGCTGCACCTTCTATCCTCCAGACTCGTTTCAACTTCCATCAAAAACCATAGAATCTTCTTTATCTCTAGATGGTCAATCTAAAAATCTCGAAACTGAGCCACTCATGAGTTCACCACTACAAATAATGCAAAAAATTAATCAATTTTACACAGCGTCAAACACAACAAAAACTAGGATAGATCAAAAGACAATCACTATTGTTGATACCCATTCACATGCACATTTGGATCGCAAACCTATACTGGACTATAATTTAAGTACAAGTGTGGATGAAGAGAAAAATAGGAACAGCGAAAATTTCGACTACAACATAGATGTGGTGTCACTTATATGTGCTATTTCACCAAACGACTGGGAGCGAACTATAGATTATGTGTCAAAATCATCGCTACTTCTACCTGCCCTAGGGGTGCATCCTTGGTATATTGAAGATACTTTTCGACGAGATCATCATAATGAAAAGAATGATGCAGAAGAAATGCAGGTACAAAATAATTACTTGCGAGAATTAGAGTCTTTGTTACTGAAACACCCATCGTGTTTCGTGGGCGAAATTGGATTATGCCAATCAGCCAAAAATATAAGATTTCATCCAAATGGGAAAAAAGCTGGATTGCAGCAACAAATGCAGTTCTTTGAAGAACAATTTAGGCTGGCAGCAAAATTACAGAGAGGTGTAACTATTCATTGTGTGGGGTATCATAAGGAAATGCTAAAAATACTCATATCAATAAGAGATGAGGTGTTATCGTCCAGTGCATCATTTGACAAGAATCACGAAGAAGTTATTACAAATGTTCAAACAAAACTGAAAGAATCGTTTCCTCCTGTTATGTCTTTTCATTCATTTTCAGGCTCTGCTCATTTTGTCAATGAAATTTTATCTTTGGAGGAAAGTATACTTTTTCCCAATAAACTTACAATCTCAAATAACACTGCAAAAAAAGAGAGTAGAAAGAAAAAGTCTCAATTTGATCCCAAAGCAGCAATTCATGCCAAGTCAAATGAATCGCCCATGTTCTACTTTGGATTTTCTCATTACGTTAATGTTTCCATGATATCCAATTCTAGCAGTACCAAATCACAACAAAGAAATAAGTTAGCTTTACAAGCCATACCCTTAAATCGAGTCTTAATTGAATCAGATTTATCAAATTCAAAGAATGCTCTGTTAGGGACTGTGGGAGCTACAGGATATCTTTCACAAATATTGGGTAAATCATTGGAGAAGGACATTTTACCAATAATGACTGAAAATGGTCTTCGATTTTTGAACACCGGAATAAGATTGAATAGTCTATGATTTAAAACGAACAGCTTTCATTTTTGGGGCAGGGCCAGTCTATGATTATTGGATTAAATGCAGGCATTCAAATTTGCTGGAAAATATCAGTGTAAAGGGAAAAAAACTGTTCGATAAATAAATGAAGTGATTTAAGTGCATTACGTTAGTTTTCTTGACAAACGAAAATATTAAGATTTCATAAGTCTCTCGAGCTTTAAATGCATTATGTATTGTACTCAATACGAAACTGAATGAAAAGGGGCAACTTTTACTCCTGCTTCGATGGCAAAGAATTTGCAAGAAGTGAGATAAGGTTTTCCTTGCTTGAAAGAGTCATTCTCACCCATGAAAAGGAATTTCGTCAGAATTAATGTTACGTATAATATCTACAAGATTTATTACCATCTAGCCATAAATCCTTCAAAAAAATTGTTTTCTGCAAGTACGCTTAATATTACTTGACATTGATTGGATGCTCTCCAACAAAGCTTTACGAGTGAAATGATTGACAAACGAAATCTTTTATCGTCAACTGTCGCAACAACATCCAATTTATCAAATTCTGTAGCATCAGGAGACTTGATGGAATTCGATGATGAAGAAAATGATTTGATTGCTTTTGAGGAAGAAAAAGAAAAGAGTAATGAAAAAAAGACTCCAAATCAAGGAAATGACTCGTTGACAAAAATAGGGGCTGGCCTTCTCATAGATTTCAATGAACATTCCACATTGGGAGAAACTACAGGAGATGAAATTTCTTCATCAAAAAGACCCCTTCAACGATTTTTTTCAATGAGGAGAAATCTTATTTCTGAGAGTAGTAACATCAAAAATGAAGTTTTGATGGAAAAGACAGACGAGGATAAGGGCAATAAAAATGACAGCACAGATTTCCCTTTAAAGGAGGAATTTGTTGAAGCTAATGTAGAGAAGAAGAACAGGTTATCATTCTTTGCAAGAAATCAAGATATGCAAGGAAAAGACTCGAAAGTCAAAAATAAAGACGGTAATGGGGAAGAGTTGCTAATTGATTTTGATGAAACAGAGAGGAATGTTGCACAATCCATTGGACCTTTTCGAGGATTATTTTCAAGAATTAAGAAATCTACAGACGATAAGAGTACAAACTTGAAAGATGACACTCATGATATTGATGATGTAAATGAAAACGTAGAAGACGACAGCAGTGAAAATGAAATTGAGGTATCTAATGACGATGATGATGACGAAGATAGTGAGAGCTCATATAATGATGACTCAAGCGAAAATGAAACGAAAACTATCCTTAAACAAAAAATGCAGAGATCTCCTCCAAAACCTCAACCTAAATCAAGTTATTTGGCAAAATTTAGCCCACGCTTTAATAGGAACGATACCAAAACATTCCAACAAGCTTCATCTATGCCGGAAAATAACAGTCAAAATAATGCACTTCACGTCAAACGTTTAGGTGATGGAGTTTCTCAATATCTATCAAAAAAATCTTTTCATCCGCAGGAAAAAGAAACCAAAACTTATGTTAATGCCATTACAGGATTTGGAAACGACGATACACGGAAGGAAATGACATTTACATTGGAACCCTTATCAGATACTGACTCAGATGATCCTTATCATTCTGGTTCCTTGGTGAGCGAAAATGGTAATCAAGGAAAAAGCATAGATGATATGGACCTAAAGATGATGGAAGCCGAAAATAATCAAAATATTTTTATGAAATTAGGAAACCGATTAAATACATTTTTTGAGCAACATCCTGAAATTATCGAATATATTGATGGTCCAGAGGGAGAGGATAATAGGGGTTTCTATCATCATGTTCAGATTACAACTAATGATGACGCGCAATCTGAAAAACCAACAGTTGCAGAACGGCAGCTAAAAGAATTAATGCATTGGAAGAGGAAGGCAATAGCTAGTAAAGTTCGTGTAGAAGAACTTGAAAAGGAGTTAATTGAAAATGAGAACATGTGGAAAGAAAAGGTGCTTTCGTTGGAAGAGAAATTAGAAAAGATAAGAATTGAACCAGATAAGGAAGTCTTGCTCGGGAGTTTACAGAACGAAATAGTGGAGAAGCCAGTAGATATGATCGATCTCAAAGATCGTGAAGAACAGGGAGATTCCGAAAAAAATGTCATAGTAAACCATGCCTCAACCAAAGATCTGATGAATTTTGAAGATAGCACCATTTCGATAAATTTAAATTCACATTCTGCAAGAGAGGAACTAATTCAAATTAACTCAAATTTGATATTCGAGACGAATCCATCAGAAAATCTGATAGGTTTTAAGGACACTGTCACAATTGGAATATCCAATTTACCCATTATTAGTCAATTGAATGATAATTTACCTTCTCACGATAACAGCAGTGGAAAAGATAACAATATTTCACCAAATCCAAACAACAAACAAAGTGGAATTGGAGATGGAAATGAAAATGAACATGCAGTGAATTCAGACTTATCTTCGGATGAAGTAAAACGATATTCCCGGCAACTTTTGATTAGTGAGGGTTTTGGCGTAATAGGTCAGAAAAAACTGCTAGCGTCGAAAGTATTGGTTGTTGGTGCCGGTGGAATAGGTTCCACAGGTAAGTAGTAGTATTGCAATATAAATGTGAATAAGCTAATTATTCTGCGAATTGATCTTAATCATTTTAAAATCTCTTGGCTACAGTTCTTCCTTACTTGGCAGCCGCAGGAGTCGGATCTATCACCATTGTGGATCATGATAAAGTTGATTCTTCCAATCTTCATCGCCAGATTATACATGAGGAAAAATCAGTTTCTATGAACAAAGCTGTATCTGCTTGTCAAGCCCTTAAAGCATTAAATTCCAGTATTAATTGTACCCCGATAGAAGATTATTTCAACGCATCAAATGCCTTAGATTTGGTAGAATCTCATGATGTTGTAGTTGATGCAACTGATAATCCAAAAACAAGATATTTGATCAACGATGCATGCGTATTATCCGGATCCACTCCACTAGTATCAGGAAGTGCTATGGGTACAGAAGGTCAACTCACTGTTTATAACTATGGTGAGAAGAGATGCTGTTATAGATGTTTGTATCCAAAAATAAATCAAGCCGAAGGATGTAAAAGCTGCAGTGATAATGGTGTATTAGGCCCAGTACCCGGATTAATTGGAATTTTGCAGGCGATGGAAGTTATTAAAATTTTGACTGGTATAGGGTGAGTTCAAAATTCTCTTCGGTCTTTCCCACCTCCAACCTTAAATTTTGTCTTCTCATTGTGTCTTTTCCACGCCGACCTTCATTGCAGGACTGTAATGCATGATCGATTGATAATGTATGATTCTCTTAACTGTTCTTTTCTCAATATTAAGAAACCTCCACCTAGAAAGTCGTCTTGTCCAGCCTGTGGTCCAAACCCAACCATAAAATCCATGGAAGAAAGTTTACGATCTATTGAATTTGCTAGAGGACCTGATGGCATTTTAAGCGCTGGGAGTCAATCTTCGCCCTCAACAATGGTTCCTGATCTAGCTCCTAGTTTGAGTATATCATGCAAAGAGTTTGATGCACTTCGTAAAGCTAAGCAAATTCCGCACATTCTTCTTGATGTTCGTGTCCCACGACAATTTGAGATTTGTTCAATGGAAAATTCTATAAATATCCCTTTGGTGGAGCTAGAGTCACGGATAGAGGAAGTTAAGGATCTTTCTGAGGAATGGAACAAGAAAATATTTTGTATTTGTCGAAGAGGTATTGCGTCTGCCGAGGCAACACGTATTTTGAACGCAAAGATTTCGTTTGAAAAAGGAGAAAATTGGAAATCTGTTTTCAACATTCTAGGCGGACTCAACTCATGGTTCAATGAAGTTGATCCAGATATTCCGATGTATTGAATTACAAATTATCATTGCATTGTAAATATCTTTTTCAAAGTGAGCATATGACTCATCCCATAACTAAATTTTGTTAGTTTTACCAACTCAAGCAATTTTCTATAAATACAAAATAGAACTTAGAATCATTCATAGTTTGCGCAAATCCTCATCTTCTCACCGTTAATGCATAGCGTCTGAGTTTTCAATTGAATTAGTTTTAAGGTGTCATCTTGTAAACTCTCATTTACACCAAAAAGCCATAAACCCTCATAAAATGCAAATAGGGGAGCAGCTGTCAATGCCATTCCCATGCTTTCGGCCAAGGCTGGCTTCGCTCCTTCAAATATCATATGGCCGGGATGAATTTGGACATACCACCCAGATAGATGAATGAATATGGCTAATTTCAATGATTTCATATTTTGTTTGGCTGGTATTGTCTTCTTTCTACGTTGGTTCACATTACTTTGATCTCGATCCAAAGCGGTTAATCGAATAGCCGAAGCATACATAGGATACAGTACACCAACATATGCAGTGCCACCAAAGGGGTCTAAGTGACAATTGAAGACAACGTAAAAGATTGTGAAGATTGTTGCCCAATTTATTGGATGTGATGGGATCCAAGGTAAAACTGATGGTATGTGAATGAATTTGAAGATAAATGGAAGATCAATATGTGCAAGGCAAATAAGAGCTGACCAAAGAATCATGGGAACTCCAAAAAAATGAATCAACTGATTTTTTCGATCCTGATGATAGGTTCCATAATCAGCCAATAAAGTTTCAACAGAATCTAGGTTCAATGCAGTGCGCACAATTGTTGCGAAGAGTGTGAGAGAAATTACATTGCCGATAATATAGCTTTTGGACCACATTTTTTTTGTTTTCTAGCTTCAGAGAAAGGATTGACGATTCTGAGCGGAAAGAGCTGATGGTTGAAGTCTTGTTGACATACGTAAACCTTCTATTGCTGTCTACGGTCTTATAAGATTGAAAATTGTGTTCGACTGTTCTGTATCTGCTGCCTATTTTGTTTTGACATCCAAGCGAATTTCTACCAACGTACCTCAATCTTCAAAACTACATTTACCCATCCAGGAAAGATCAAAAGTGATCTAAATGATGAAGCTTTCTAAATTATTAATGATCGAAGTAGAAAAATGTGGGGCTATTTTTATTTAAGTTCTGATGTGATTTTATTGAACTTAGCAGTTTCAAAATGTTACAAAGAAATTGGCAAAAAGTCGAACTCCTAATTTACTTGCTGTGTAACCTGACCTTCCTCTGTATTAATACGGCGACCTATTGCTTTCAATATTTCATCTACAATTAGGATAGGAGCAGACCATTTGAGAACATTCAACCAATCATTATATGATAAAGGTACCTATATAAAATAGACATGATCAACATCCGGTGAGAATAAGTTAGGTTTAATATAAGTAATCTTCATCAAATGAACTTACCATTCCAAAAGCTTGTCCCAACCCATACAAACCCAGCTTCTCACTATACACTACACCAACGTGTAAAAGAAAAGGCACTGCAACACCAATTAGCAACCATTTATTCTTCCATGGAGGAACTTCCAACATGGAATTGTCCACGCTCACTGCAGACAATGCTTTGAGCATCTCCATGCATACCAATGTTGTCAACGATAAAGTTTGCGGTATCATTCTTTCTGATCCTTGAAACAAGCTTTCACAGTCTATTCCTTCAACAGACCAACGTGCGCCACATTTACTCCAAGATGATAATTGGCTGAGAGATATTCCTTTTTCTAAATAATATGAGACAAATATTCCCACTGTTGCAACACCCACATATAAGCCTGTGAGGCAATATCGCGCTAGTAGCCACCGAGTCATAATAGGTTCATCAAAAGGTCTAGGCATTTGTTTCATGGAGTCTGGTGAAGGAGGATTGAATCCTAAAGCAGTTGCTGGGGGTCCATCAGTAACAAGGTTTACCCAAAGCAAATGCATTGCCGTCAAAGGCTCTGGGAAACCTGCAATAGTAGCAATCAAAATGGCAAATATTTCTCCGATGTTGCAACTGATAAGGAAACATATGAAGGCTTGCATATTAGCATATATTGATCTGCCTTCTTCTACAGCTGATACAATTGTTGAAAAGTTGTCGTCAGCTAAAATCATATCGGCTGCATCTTTGGAAACCTCTGTTCCTGTGATCCCCATAGCTATCCCTATAGCCGCTTGTTGAAGCGCAGGTGCGTCATTGACACCATCGCCAGTCATTGCAGGTACTTCTCGCAGTAGCTGTAATTGTTTTATTAGTTTTTGCTTGTCAGACGGTTCGGCTCTACAAAATACCAAATTACCGCTCTTCAATAAAGATAATTGAGCATCATCTGGTAATGAGAAAAATTCCCTTCCCTCAAAAGCCTTAAAGGATTTTTGTTGAATTATACATACAGATACGACAAATGAAAAATCAAACAATTCGTTATTGGAAAATTGATCTAAACTTAAGACACAAAGTCACTTTACCTTTATTTCTGTTTGGTCCTCTTCAAAGATATTCACTTCCTTTGCGATAGCGACGGCTGTGTCTCTTGCATCACCAGTGATCATGATGATTCTTATCCCCGCTTCTGTGCATTTTTGAATGCTATCAGCAACTTCAGGTCGAGCTGGGTCTTTGATTCCTACTATTCCAACCAATGTCAATCCACTTTCAATGGCTGCGTATGATGATGTGTCTGATAAGAGGGGGTGTTTTGATGATTCGCCGTCACTCTCTGGGTCATAATATTTGAGAGAAGATTCCAATTTATCTGTATCTTTGATCGCTAAGGCTAAACAACGTAAAGGACGCTGTGCAAGATCGCTTGTTTTAGCCTCGATCATTCTACGCATTGAACCACTAAGTTGGATCGTTTTTCCATTTCTCAACTTTGCATGCGTACATCTTTGTATTAGTAAATTAGGAGCACCTTTCACCAATAGCTGGTTTTGATTGCTTTTTCCATCCTTTTTGCATAGAACTGACATACTTTTCCGATCACGATTGAATTCAAGAGTAGCTGTGCGTGGACGAGAATCCCGCCAGGAGTTTGTATGCATACTCGCAATAACACTGTGTGGTATAGGTGAATTTTCATACGATGAAAGATCTGCAATACCTCCAATTTTTTCTGCAAGGACGCATAAAGCTGCTTCGGTAGGCTCCCCAAAGCGTTCATACAGTTTACTAGAAGAATTAATATCCTTGAAAGAGGTCAAATCATTACCTACAATTTTTGCATCATTGCACAAAGCGCTTACAGCAGCTACGTCTTTTATGCTGCCATTCATTTGAAATTCAAGATCTACTGATATTGGTCCATCAACATTTCCTAATGGATTATAAGAAGTGCCTGTAATTGGAAACTCTTCAACTATCTCATGTCCTTTATTTGAATCAAACAAGACCAAGGAAACTGCAGTCATTTCATTAGTAGTCAGTGTGCCCGTCTTATCAGTGCATATGACGGATGTACATCCCAAAGTTTCAACGCTGGGAAGCTTTCGAACGATAACATTTCTTCGAGCCATGCGCCGCGTACCGAGTGAAAGACAAAGGGTTATTACTGCAGGCAATCCTTCTGGGATAGCGGCGACACCTACATAAGAAATATTACATAGAATTTAAGTGAAGTGATAGCATCAAAGTTTTTCATTCTATGAATAGACTCAAAAAAATTTCTTGTGGACATGAAATACGATGAGAAGAACTTACCTAATGCTACAGCAACTTTGGCATAATAAATCGCTCCTTCGATCCAACTGTCGAACGAAGGATCTGAAAACTTGGGGATAGAAACAAACCATACTGCTACACAAATAAAGCCGATTATTTTCGTCAAAGTTTCCCCGAATTCGTCAAGTTTCATTCCCAATGGGGTTTTTTGTTCCTCTAATTTAGCCTCAGTCACACCTTTTTGAATCTTTAGATAATTGAAAGAATAAATTCAATAAATAAAAATCATCAATTACATCATTTTTAGAAGAAAATCAAAATAAAACATCGTGGAAGTAAAAATTTTTGAAGAACAGCATGAATATAAACCATACCTTTCCAATCTCAGTTTCCATGCCGGTACGAATCACCACAGCATCAGCACTTCCAGATGATATCATTGAGCCTGAAAAAACAATCCCATGTTGGTCTTGAACTGGAGCGTTTGGTTTTATGGTTAATCTAGCTTCTTCTCCAGTAACCTTCTGCACTGTGACTGATTCACCTGTAAGACTTCCTTCATCTACAGAAATTGAAGATGTTAGCAGAGACAAAATGCGTGCATCAGCTGGGACCTTTGGATGGGCAAACAGAGATGCTTATTAGGTCCAGGAGAAAAAAAGAAATTTCAATACAAAATATATCTAATAGAGCTAGAGTCAACATACCTTATCACCCACTCTCAATCGTATTATGTCACCTGGAACCAAATCTTTTGCATCAACGTCGTCAACCCAAACCCCATCTCTCTTCACTGCTGCCAAACTAGGCTGCATTTTTTTTAATGCATCTAAGCTCCCTTCTGCTGATCTTTCCTGCCATACCCCGACAGTGGCATTTAGTATCAATATCGTAAGTATAATGATAGGTTCCATGAAACTTTTGATCCAATGCATGTTTTGGTTTTGTGATGTAACATCTATATCTATATAATGTTCATAATACGAAAAAATCCCAGATAGCCCAGCCACAAATAATAGAATTTGTACTAAACGGTCATCAAATTGATCTAAAATGCATCGGAACAAAGATTTTCCTGGTGGAGTTTGAAGGAGATTTTGTCCAAATTGAGATTGGCGTTTTGTAACTTCTGAGTTTGACAAACCTTGCTCTAATGTAGTCTGGGTTATATCCAGTTTAGAAATGAGGGATTGATGAGAGGATGAGGCATAATCGAACACAGGAACTTCTGAATCTATTTTTTTTGATGAACCTGTTATTTCAGATAAAGATACAGGAGATGGCTCAGATATTGGAAGTTTGGTAGGTATATTTTTGGTTGGTGATACCGATGTTCCTCCTTTAGTCAAAAGCCATCTATCCTTTTTTATTGAATTTTTTCTAGTGAGAAAAGAATTTGTTGTAGACCTAAAGTTACCCTGCACATCTTGAAGCAGGAATAGGACGAATGAGACAATGACATGACCTTTCATCATAGATTTGATGTGTTGTCAAAAGCGAGGGATGAATAGGCTGAGTGATTTTGAATTTACTTGCTTGCTTTTAGTATGAAGTTAAGCGTAAGTGAAATGATACCAACGATCAATTTACTATGGTTTCTACAGGGATGCTCAATGAAAGATAAGTTGTATTACGTATGTGAGATTCAGATATCAACATGTCCGTATCCAGTGACCGTTAATTAATGTCAATTTCCAAGTACCTCCATCCATTTTTGTCATTTTTTATATCATCTTTTCATTTTATTACAGAGAGTATTCAACTAGAGCCGGAATAACTGTGGGTGGGAGAAAAAGAGAAAAGAACAGAAATTGGAACAAAAGGAGTGGAGAGAAGCAGAGCAGAAAGGATAAGAGAATTGTTCTGTTTTTATGGCGTAACATACCACCACGTCAAATGTAAAGATATAATGATAAATAAGCAATTGTAAGAGGATTGAGTTTTTGCAGTTTCCAAGGGATGCTTACCCAATACACAGCATTATTGTAATTTCTCTCTCCAAACCATGAGTCAATTGTGATAGAAATGTTGTTTTCTTCCTTTTTTTCTTTTGACAGGAGAACTTATTGGGTACACGTATTTGGCAACTTTGGGCACCATAATTGTTTTCCCAATTATTATAAGAATGATATGCTTGCTTCTTAGGTCGGACTAACAAGAAGTACCAGTTGTAGCCTTTATGTATCACTCAAGGATGCCGAGTTGCACATATATCCACCAAGTACTTTCACCCCCTACCAGTTGAGATTTATGTTAAGAAGTTCTTGACTCCAACTACATTAATAACTCCAAGCGTTTCTTCTTCATCCCTCCAAGAGGAGCTAATTCAAGCTTTGTTCAACACCTCCTGCACTATTGGAATCAACATTTTTCTCTAGTATATCATGAACAAATGCATCCTGTGTTGAGGAAACCAGGTGAGAAAATATCGGAACTAGATATACACAAAGAAAGTGTTCATAGTTTCTACCATATCTTTCATCAAGCCCGCCAAGAAGCGTCGAGTTTCGGACTCTCAATTACAGCTTGCTCTGATTCGCTTGAGTCTATTGAATGAACCCATGGAGGGACTACGTATTAATCGAAAGTTGGAGTTAGTTGTAGAAGCATTAGGAAGGAAGGATGTTAATCAACAAAAGGACTTTGGTACTTCAGTGGAGGGATTACACCGTTCAGATGCTCGGATGTCCAGGCTGGAACAAGAATTTAGAGCGCCACGCCAAGACTTTGATCAAGCTTTCCAAACTCCAAATATGTGGTTGACTCTTGGTTTTTTTGCAGAACACCTGAAAAGTATGCAGAATGATTTGGGAGAGGTTAGAAACAGTACACAACACGTTGGTGTCATGGACTTCTTAATGTCCAAACAGGTGCAGGAACTTCATTTATTTGCTGTGGATCCTATTAGAAAGATCAATAAACGCATCAGATCCAAGGTACGTGCCTTGTTCCATCACTGTTGTTTTCATATCAAGTCATCAATTGCATCAATATATTCAATGAACCTTCCATTTTCCCCTTTCCACATGGTTTTTACGATGTATAGCGTAATATTTAGATATGTATGAATCTTGTTCATGTATTCTTCAAATATTTGAATAGCATCCATTCTCTCGTTGCATAAAATCTTCCTCCTCTCCAATACAAATGGAATACATGCTATTTCTTCTTTGCCCATATCTGTACAAATTTTTCTTGTAAGTTTGGAAGTTGCTCACTGTTTTTGTAACCCATATTTTTTGTACATTTGTTTGATTCGTTGCTGCTATTTTGGCACTCCGCCAATCTATCATTCCAAAATTTGCTTCAATAACAGTTTATTGCTTCATCATTTTTGCATCTATATTACTGTTCCATCTGGTCCCTCTGTCTATGAGAACATCATATAAATATTCCATGCATAACCTCCTTATTCCAGAAGGTCCGATGTAAGGTATTAAACTGATCATCAAATACATCCAACTTCCTAGTAAACCCCAGCCTCATATATTGTCCCATCAGAAAGGGTATATCATAGGGGTCAGAGAGACAATAATAATTATTATTATATAGTTTATTTAAAGTGTAGTTTGATGAGCCATATAAGAAGAGGGTCCAAAGAGACACCAACACTTCTTAAGCTCAAATTAATTGGTCAAATATCCCCCCACCAGGAATTGAACCAGTGACCACTGGCATGGTTAGCACGCCACCTAACCACTGAGGCTAGTACACACCTAGTCAGAGAGAAAATATGAATACCAGAACTATGGCATGTTTGATACATACCCAGGAATATGCAAAAGCTCTAGATGACCAAAAACTTGGTTATCCCATTTAAGCTACCCCAACCTTCCATACATACAAAAATTTAGACAATTTAGTATTTTATTTTAGTACACGAAACAGCCAAGCTCCTAATGAAATAAGGCTTGCGCTACAGAGACTTGCCCCCCTATTTAAAGGAGAACTCTACTAATGACTGCAGAATGCTGGTATTTGTACAACCACGTGTCAAAAAACTGAGTATGGCACAAAAAAGAAAAAAGTTTAAAATAAAAGCAAAAGAAAAAGGCCTTCCCCAATTGCATAACTGCTGCAGAGAATGAAGATACTGGGTTATGAGCCCAGGGAGGTTTCGATGCTGTATGTCATGAGAATAGATCACACTTAAAATCAAAATCTCAAAAATTTTAATTTCCCTTCATAAGGAGGATCTTCGCCTAAAACTGTGTTATTTGACGAAGTCCCCAGTTACGTGTTTCCTCCTCACGTTTCAGTCGAATTGTCTTGGATCATTCCTTAGATAACAAGTGAAGCCACTGAGCAAGTGTCATGGAAGTAGCTCTGTCTATATGATTTCGCACGTTGTCGTGATGTTTTTGTTCAACTGAGTGTTGAAGAGAATAAAAAAGGAAAATGGCCTAAAGAAATCAAGTCCCGTTAATATAGAAGACAAACCAATTATTTTGCGTTATGCTGACGCGGTGAGAAAGAAGTGAGTAACCTCAGGTATCGAAAGGAGGAATAAAGATATATGTATGTTGAATATATATATGTTTTATGTTGAATTTGTATAAGGAACAAGGAAATGAATAAAAGTTATCAGGTGTTATTTTAGCTTACAACTAAAAAATAAGCTGATTATTTTACTTTTTCACATTGAATTGTTGACTCGACGGATACGATATTGTTTTCATCGGGATTGCATTGAAATATAACACTGAGGATAGTATAGGTCGAGAAAGGAGAAGACGATACGGTTTGATGGAGTTTTTCAATTCTTCCAGTGTTAGAGATGCATCCAATTCCGGGTGTTTTTTGTGAACATGGGCACACCGTTCCGTCTACAACAAAGAGGAAAAGGTCCATATTGATCAAATCACTTGTGCTTCTCATGGCACGATATAAAGTATCTTGAAAAATTGGAAACATAAAGTGTTTGCACAACTGGCCACTTGTATGAAAGATATCCTGCTTGGAGACCATCTCCTTGGAGTGTCCGGTGTTGCAATGCACGTCGGGGGGGTGGGGGAGAATTGGATCTACTATTGAATACCTACTAAAAATGGTTGATGTCCATCCTGAAAGATCATATCTTCCCCTCTCCTATGTCGATGACCAATGTCAACATATCCTTACCTCACTTGACCGCTCCTGCTATCCTGTCACCAGTATACAACCTCCCTCTTTCAAGAAGAAATTTTCCCAGTACACAAGAGCAGGAGAGTGGCGGTAAAAAGAATTCAAAACTCTATAGCAGGTTGTGAAGGGATTATATTAAGGGGCTCTACCCTAATCAACAAGAAGAAGGAGATTATCAGAAGACGCTCACAGTCCTTAACCGCTAATGAGGTTACCTTGAATATGTTATGGTGGGATTGACCTACGATCAAAAATGGTGTCGCCCTGAACTTTGACAAATACTAATCAACCCAGCAGTTGTCACAAAATTCAACCTATTTTCCCAAGGGGTAAGAAGCTGTAGAGGAGTTTGTAGATGATCTTTTACAGCTTCGAATCCTGAAAGAAGTACCTCCAGCTAAAGAGCACCACAGTAATAACCCTAAATTAATGAGAAACGAAAAGAAGGTAAGATTTGAATCTACGTATGCGGATGCAGTTCGAAAAGGAATTAATTAGTAATGATGTAGCATCAATTAGAGGATCTACATTGACAAATGATCAAAGAGCTCGCAAGCTGATCCTACAAAATTTATTATCCTGCACTCAAAATGTTGTGGGCCTGTATTTAGCTAGAGGTTGTGGTACATACCAGCTCAATAATCCAGTCATTTATGATATCCTCCTCTGATCCCTTTATCCCAGTGGTTACTTTATGATCATAGATGTGGCGAAATCATTCTATCATTTTTAGTTTAAAAGAAGGACCGCAACTACTACGCTGGAACCCTCCACTCCATCATGACCAAATATCTACGGTACTGCGGTTGTCCCACAGGGCATACTAGTCCCCCCAACATAATGAGTCAAGCCCTCACCGCCATCATGCTAGAATATGAAGCCCTCTACCAAACTATTACATCAGGCTTCTGTAACAACAACACCAATCATAACCCCTACAGACCATTTCAACAACTCATCTTCCCAGGGAATCCTCATCCCATCATCTCGGTTCAGGTGAATTGTGTCTTCATTCACGCTCCAACTTATCCCCAATGCGAGACAGAACTAGACAAAGTGCTACAGATCATTATCAATAAAGGATCATTAGCTCATAAAAAGTTGAAACCCATAAAAAAGATCCAGACTTTTTGTGGATTCAAAATTGATAACACCTTGGTGGTAAGATGTGTTAGTTTCGCACGTTGAAACCAATACAATTGAAGCAAAAATAAAGATGAAGGCATACAAGTTAGTACTTACTTTTTTCAAAGCAAACAATGGATGTCATTGCGTGAAGATTACCATTTGATCACGAAGAAAAATATTTTAGGAAAATAAGGACAGAAGTATAATAAATTGGACAACACAATAGTATTCGAATGCAGGTTATTTCATGAGACAATATTATCACCTAGAATTAATTACATGATAAATCTACTTTGTCTCTCACCACATAAGAGCGAAGGAAAGGAATTCCAAGGACTGAGCGCATGTGTACGTACACACCAAAATTAAATAAATAAAGTCAATATCAAAAACAAAAAAGTGAATATTTCACGTTATTTGAGACCCTAGAAAAATACTTTGTCAAGGGAAGCATCATCAGAGAACCATGATGATTTTTTCTCTTTTTTTGTATTTCCACCTCTCAGGTGTGTCTAATCAAATGATTCCATCTCACAGTTGTTTTTTCTTGGGATTTTTCCAAGTACATGCAAACATTGTAATTAAGATTTCTCTCATCCTTCGACAGTTTGTGTGATGGAGTTGTCAAATATGTTCTAATTTCCTGCAATAGGCGCTTATGTGATAACAAAAAGTGATCACTTGTGCGTTGATGGAAGCTAATAAACCGGCTATTCCAGACATTGCTATAATAGTCATCAAGTAATAACTAGAGGAGTCTACCACTGCACATTTTGTTATGTTCTAACACAGTGTGTGCTTTTCATATATATATATATATAGGTCTTGAACATATTGGCATTGAGAGTTTTAAATAAGTGATTGTAGGACAAGAAACAATGGGACACACTGCCTCTACATTGCATGTGGATGTGATCTCCAAATAAAATAAAACACTGTTAATGAACCCAATGGACAGATCCATTCTAGTTGCCACTGCCACCAATCATGGTGCCATGCCTCAAACTTGGGAACACACCCTCCTTACCAACAAAAAATCAAGCCCCCCCAAAATAGATACAATGAGGTGGATGATGAAAAGCTTTTAAGAGGAGATAAAAAATCAAGAGATTACTTGAATTCTATAATTTTAGTGCAGATAATATCCCCAATATCCATGGATACGCATTTGTAGTAGTTAAGGAGGAGACAAATAAGGAATTTGAGGAAGATAAGATTCTGGAATTGGTGCAGGCTGTGGATTACACTATACCCAAATTGGTACAAGACCTAGATAAGGTCTTTCTTATGTACATTGAGGACGTCTATAGTATTTCAGGATGTGCAACTTTCGTTACTGGTGGAGGACGTGTTGAAGAGGGAAAAGTCAACGTTGGAGATGAATTGGAACTCATTGGTATATGCAAATTTTTGAATGTACTTGTACAGGAGTGAAACTATTTTAAAAATTATTGGACTATGGAGGTGCAGGAGATAGCATTGGAGCATTGATTCGTGGAATCAAACGTGACCAAGTCTTGGCCAAGCCTGAGTCTGTCAAATGTGGAAGTAAATTTGAGACTGAGAATTATGCCTTGAGCAAAGAAGAAGGAGGAAGACGCACACCTTTTTTCTCCTGTATTGTCAATATTGTATGCATGATTACACACATTAATGAGTGTATTCGATTTCGCCATGATAACGCTAAATGACGGGGAAAACCTGATATCAACCTTGATACAAATTCAAATATCAGTACTAGTGCAATCCAAACATATTCCAAACCACACAGAAACAAAAAGCATTGTTAAATGAGAAAAGTTGAACTTACAGGATTTTCTTAAAAACATATTTTCTGTGGATTTAGACTAATGAAAACAGCAACTATCAATACGCTATCAATACAAATTTGCATGCCATACTACACATAGCTAAAACGATCTTGTATCGTAAAGCTTGATTGACCGCTGTAAGGTACTCTAGATTATGGTAGCTTCTCATTTCTCCTTACCACGTTAACGAACCAAAGCCATTTTCAAGATGTTTACAATGACATTTCAAGTGGAATGACGTCATCTCATAAAGCTTGTAAATTGGCTAATTGAAGTCCCGATCGATCAATTTTTCCTGTGTGACTGTATGGATCATCTTTTCTGTCTGGGATAGTTGCTGCAATAAAACGGTTTGTATTCAACTAGAGTTATTTGGTGTTATAGTACTGAAAAGCTATGGTATGGTAGCTTGCAGTGCATTTTTCAAAATACTGAACAGCTGTGACTTTTTTACATTGTTTTTTGCCAATCGGAAGACTAAAGTTCAACAAATCTATGGAGCATATGTTTAATAATAATCTAAGTAAAGTTAATATAGTCAAGTTTCTTACAGCGGAGTGTTTACATCATACCGAGGGGATCTTACGGTAAACTGAGATGGGGAGCGTAGATTCATTTCAACATATTCATTAGTAAAAGATTGTTTTTCAGATATTGAATATCTACATACGGTATAGCGTACACGTAAAATAGGTATAGTAAGTTTTAGCTGGAAAGGTGTCACCGATTTAGAACAATTTTCAATGACACGTGCATTTTTAAAAAATTGGATACGCAAATTAAAAACATCAACATGAACATACCCTAATTTAAGTTACAACTTAGTATTTTTTGTACATACAGAGATATCCAGAAACCAGAAACCAACTAAATAAGAACAACTGCAACTCTTGTTGAAGATGGATTGAATAAAAACACAACAAAGCAACACATTTTGGCAATACATATTCATTTAGTAGAATATGAACGAGTAAAACACTTCTACTTATCAGTGTGAGTATACAATACGTTATAACCGCGTTTGTTGGCTTCACTTTTTTATTGTTGAAGCTCATAAGATTTATTATTTTTTGTTTTTCAAAGGAACAACGATATAAACACAATCCTTATTTCAAATTTATTGAAAAACTTTAAGCCTTCAAGCTCTTGCAATTATTGAAAGTAGGCACAACGAAAATGAAAACATCTGCCGTTCTCTTTCTGGGTTGTGGCCTAGTAACAGAAGCATTTGTGAATCCAAGTACAAATGTTCTTCACAAAGCACCATTACAAAATGTGCAATCAACAAAACAATCATCGGGACTTTACATGTCTTCAACAGTTTCGACAGATACAACAGAAAGTAAATCAGAAGCCGCGAGTCAAAACTTATTTGGTGTAGCTTCCGATGCAGCCACAGGATTAATTTTTTCTGCCTTGCATGCTTTCGACGACTGCGGAATTGAAGACTCCTCAAAAAATCTCAGAGTATTGTGGGTTCGGGCTCTTCTCGCTTTTCGAAATAAAATCGATGATGAAGTTGCAAAGACATTTTTGCCTTCAGCAACAAGGAGTCTTGTAACAACAGAACTAGGGGCGAAGCTTCTTGATCCTATATTACCATTTGCTGAGTGGATCGAGGCTAGAACAGATTTCATTGATACAAGTCTTGATCAGTTCCTCGCAAATCCTTTATGTACAGATTCAGAAACAGGAGAAAAATTAGAATGCAACGTAGTCCTTTTTGGAGCTGGTTACGATACCCGTGCTTTGCGTTATAGACATAAACACGGGAACAAGGCGAATTTTATCGAAGTGGATCTTCCTTCAGTTGTTGATGGTAAAAGAAAGGTACGTCAATTCATATAATTTTCATGAGGCGGTCAAAAATGTTCTAACTCACAGGTTTTCCTTTCTTTACAGCTCTATGAAAAATTCCAAAGGGAACAAGATCCTGAATGGGATTTGCAGAAATATGGAAGCAAGCTTATTGCATTTGATCTAAATGATGCAGGTGGTCCAAATCCAAGAAGCTTGATCGAGACATTAAGAGAAGAAGGCGGCCTGAAAAAGGATGTTCCAACTTTTTTTGTTTCTGAGGCAGTATTGTTTTATGTGAACGAAGACGCCGTGAGCAATATCATGAAAGAGTTTTTTGATTTCTCTAAACCAGGTGGAAATGGAAACTCTGATAAAGCAGAAACATTGGTTTGTTTCACTGATTCCCTTAAGCCTTTTGTGGACGTTCCATTTACTATTGAAACAAGGAAATGGTTTGACAAAAATGGAATGGATCTGCTTCAGCATCGAGCTCGTTGGGGTGGTGCAGTGCACTTTGCTCTTGCAGGTTCTCGTAAACTTGCCGATACTAGCAAAACTGAAGCAACAGAAGACCCTGAAGCTAGCAAGGGTGTTATTGGTAAATACATCAGCAGTGAAGTTGGTGGTTTGATCATGTCTTACATCCCAACAGCCGCACGTAACACAAAAATTCTCGAAAATCCATCATTTGAGAATGTGTGGTATTCTGTTGCTTTCCCTTGGCAAATTGATGGTTATGATACTCCTTTAGATGCAGTCCTTAAACGAAAATCTAAGAATGGCAAAACAGCTAAAAAACCATTTGCTACAAGGCTTTGGGGAGAACCCATTGTGATTTATCGTGATGGCCAAGGTGATCTGGTAGGTATGGCTGATGTTTGTCCTCACCGTTCCGCTCCTCTGTCAATGGGAACAATTGAAGATGGAAAACTATCCTGTCTGTACCATGGGTGGAAATTCGGAGAAAAAGGGTCTTGTGTCGATGTCCCCACTCTACACACCGTTGATGATGAGGGTAATGAAGTTAACCGTGGACAGGATACCTATTTAAAAGGAGTTACAAAGTCAAATTCTGGAAATTTAAGAGCTGTTGTTGAACACGAGGGTATGGTTTACGTGTGGAGAGGAAACATCCTGGAGGCTGATTTAAGTCTTTTGCCTCAAAGAAGAAAAGGAGATATGGGTACAGTCCCAATTGATACTGTACTCGATTACAGTGTTGATTATTCTTACATTGTTGAAAACAATTTAGATTCCCCACATTTAATGTATCTCCATGATGGTTCAATTCCACCTATCGAGAGTATTGGAATGATGAATAGCAATCTTCCCAGGCTCCGATTAAATTCATTTACTGATGATTGCGGAATGGGGCATTTGGGTAGATTTGGGGTAAAGGGAAGACCTAAAAAAATTTTGCGATTTGATCCACCAAATATTGTGCGCCATGGAGGAGTTTCTTGCTTCGAGGAAGAATTTCATTGTGTTCCTATTGCTCCTCAGAGAACGCGCGTCCTACTTCGTCAGCATTTACCAAAAGGACCCATATTGTCCACTGTCACCTCAATTCCTGGAATGATGTCAGTACTCACCGTCTTAGTCAATTGCTGGAATTACCAAATCGCTCTTGAGGATTCAAACGTTATGCAAGGTCAAGCATCTAGAATTGAGGATTGGGGATCTCCTCGTGTAAATGTGGGAGGCTTAGGGGATGATCTCATTAAAAGATACTGGAAGTGGAGAAGTCTTTCCCATAAGGATTTGATGGAAAACCATCAAGTTGATTCTCCATATTATTCAAAGTTCATGAAAGGAGTGGGGATGACAAAGCCAACTGGGCTAGTTCCTACTGGTACATCCTATGGTGACGATCCATCATTGATCGCAAAGGTTAAAGCAAATGCTAAAACTATGAACACTCTTCTAGTTTCTGATGACCAAGGCATTGATGAGAGAGGGAACTCAATCGGGACATGGGGTATTAAACAAGATTACATTCAAGAGCTACCAGCAGCGAACTTTCCTCCTATGAACTACAAACAGTACGCTAACCTTCTCGCATATGATGAATTCGTTAAGGGTTTAATAAAGAAAGACGAGGATGCAACAGAAACGATTCCACAGGGAATCGCTCAGTGCCCAGCTCCAGCACAAATAGAGTAAGACAATAATTGATTCTTTACGCATGCATGGCTAGATCAAATAGGCAAGATAAGTCATCAAGCATAAGTTTTTGAAATTTTAAGATCACCAATTGGTACTTTCAGTAGTTTTATATTTTCATATTTTGTCGGCACATTCATTCAAAATTGGTTTCCTATTAGTTTACTTTAGTTTGTCTGTTGTAATGTATCCGATTTTTTCTTGGCAACTATTACACATCTTTCTGCTCTCTTTTTCCCTTCACTCCAATGACGCAAATCCATCGTGGCTGCGATATTGTGCACGAGCTTTCTAATTCTTGAAGTTTGTCCACATGGAAATTTTAGTATACGCTCCTCTTCATTTTCTAGGAACTGTTTAATTGTGGATTTGATATTTGAATACTCTTCCTTAGTCCATTCACTCCCTGCCCGCATTACGTTTTGTTCTGAATCCATACAACTTTGACTTTTGGTGCTCTGATTTGTTCCATTTCTAGTTTCAAGAAGTTCTTTATTGCCGGTGCTATCTATTATAGAAGTTGTATCCCCTAGATATTTCATTGCGAAATGAAAATCCTCATTATCTATCTTTAAGTTGCTCATATCAGAATCTCTGTCATGATATGGGTTTCTTACAGCAGTCTGTTTGTTCATATCATGATTTTTTATCCATCCCAAGAGGATATCATTTTTTGGAGTTTTCACACCTGATTCCATTCTAGTCAAAGCAACTTGATATCCATATTTTCTTTCCATATAAAGTAGTCGATCCATTTCAACTAGAGACTTTGCAACTTTTCTAAAATTGCAACCGTTTTTTATTTGATTTTGTTCTTCTTTTTTCGTTATTACATTGTGACCCTCACCATAGTCTGCTGCTTTTGCCAAAATGTCCCAATCATCCTGGGCCATAACACTTTGAAAATGATTGCTTTGGGGATATCTAACTGTTGGGGTATTTCCATTCGTTGCTTGATAAATATAAGGATTTTTAACCTTTCTGCTCAGTTTTCCAATGCAACAAGGACAGGATACAAAATTGGCTTTGTATTCACCACATTTTCTTAATGCCAAATCAGTTGCTTCACCACAAGCATGCAATGCCAAACCAATATCAAATGATTCGTTGTACGCACTGATAGATCCATGGAATGTGAAAAGGTTAGGAATATTTGTTTGTTGAATGGAAGGAGAGGAAGAAATGGAATTGTTTGAAATTTGCTCGCTATCGAGCTTTTCGTGATTTGAGATGATATTTTGGACAGTTTTTAAAATTATGGGATCATAAAGAGTCGTTGACGAATGTTCAACGTCTCTTTTATTGTGGTATTTTTCAACATAGCTGGGTAAAGATGATATGATAGCTTTAGCACGCTCATGTGCCATATCTAAAGAAGCTTTTTTAAGATCCACAAGTATAATTTCACAATTTGGAAATAATATGGCCAATGGTAGAGCGAGATGCCCTGTGCCTCCGCCGAAGTCCAATAAACGGAATTTCTTTTTTCGCTGAGTTGCAACATCTGGTAACATTGGAGCCATGCACTGAATCATACTTCTTAGTTGAGTTCGTTTGGCGAGAGCACGATCTAAAGGAAGTGGCCGGGCCCCTCTTAATTTATAGCTTTGGGCTGGAAGCGGATTAGAGGCACATGTTAGTTGAAGAGCTTCATTTATTGTTCTCATATTCATTCTTGCATCCGATTCCATAGTTTGGGCATCATCCTTTATTTCTCTGCAAATTGGAGTAGGAGTTGCAAGAGGAGGTAATCGAAAATAAGAAGGGACAACTGTTGTTACGCTGGAAGAAAGAATTTGTGTTAAAACTGATTCGTACTGCTTGAGAATTATTCCAGGTTGTGTTTTTGATTTTGGCAAAGAACACTTCGAATCGTTCATGGTTTTAGATACAGGTCTACTTTTCAAGATTTTATCTTTTCCTAATTTACCCATTTATAGCTTTGATATGTGTTGCCCTTCTTTTGTTCTTGTCATGCACTTTCAAAACACCCTTTTTTATTTCACCAAAACTTGTGGTGAAGCAAAAGAAAATGAATTTGAGAGACCATCAATATGAGGCTTGACGTCATCATGATTATTAGGTCTTACATTGCCTACTGAATGTTCAAGCTACTCTACATAATACGTGCCTACCATACTGAATTTTTTTCATGTAGATGCAATTGTTTGCGAGCTGCATTGGGATGATAATTTTTGCGTGGCTAATTTTATATGAATACTGCTGCTGCTAATAAATTAATTTGTGGTATGTTGCTACATACACACAATACATTCACAAAAAAGCAAATGCTTGACCAGCCACAAAATTATTGTGAAAAGTTCCACTTGTGAATTTAGTCTAAGTAATCGATACGACGTACAGACGTGTGACTGAGACCAAAGCACTTTTTCAGTTAAGTTTCCTTCAAAATACTTTCACAATGGCGGATACAGCAGCATTCTTCGCCAAGAAAAAGAAAGGAGGGAAGAAAAAGTCCTTCAAAGCTTTTAATGCAAATAAGATTGATGCAGCAGCTATATCATCAAATGTTCATGTGTAAGTTTTTCAGATGCTTCTATGTTTCCTTGGAGAACCGTCGTTGGATCGGGGTCTGATGAAAGTATTACCGTTTCCTGTGTTTTCTCCTAAAGCACCTGCAATTTTCCATTTTTGTATCATAAAACATGTATTACGTCATTTCTTATTATGGCATTATTCACCTATTTGAAATTGAAGATTCGAATAATTTAGAAGTGTATTTCTAAATAAACTGAATTTGCTTACACCTATGTGACTTTGGTTCTTTCATATTTCACGGAACTCCAAAAAACAGAGATGCACCAGCTATTTCAGGCAACACCACCAAAACACTTGATCTGCCTTTGTCCAATGGAGCAGATATTGCAAAAACCAATAATGACTCTGCTCTCCAATCTTCTGATAAGAAAGTCGACGAAGGATGGGAAGAAGCAACAATCAATCGTGTCAATGTAGTCTCAAATAAGAATGCAGTCACTGAACTTTTGGATATGAATGCACTTGAAGAGCGCAGGAGAGAACAAGATGATGTAGCAGAAAAAATGAGACTGGAAGAAACAAAAGCAGCATTGGAAGCTGCCAGAATCGGGATGGAAAATGAAGGAAAGAGGTTGAAAGAAGAAGAAGAAAGGAAGAAACAAGGGGTGGTAGCTCCAGTAGTAGTATCTAGTGGCGGTGATACAAAAGGAAAATGGGTACCTGTTCATCTTCGTGGAAAACCCTCTGCCGCACTAGGAAATAGTAGGTTGATGATGAGCAAAGCAAGAGGGAAGTCCGCCATGCCAAACACTGGGGACGAAATGGATTTTCCTGATCTGGGATCAGCAAATGCCGCGATCGAGGCACAAAAGAAAGCAGAAAAAGAACGGAAAGAAAAAGATCGTCAAAGAGCTGCAGCCAAACCATTTGGAATCAAAACTTGGGGTGCATCTCGTCCTGCTGCTAGTGTCGCGCCTCCGGTTAGGAAAAAACTTGAAATCAAACCAGCTACAAAGCAGATGCCACCACCTGCTGCTCCAAAGGTTGAAACATCTTCTACCGAGCCTGAGCCAACCAAGCCTGAAGTAAAGTCCACTTCTGATCCCGCTCCTGCACCAGTACCAACACCAGCACCAGCACCCGCTCCAGCTCCAACACTAAAGAAGAAGAAAAAAAAGAAAAAAGATTTATCTACTTTCAAGTCATCATCCTAAAGCAAATATAATCCCTCAGTACTTTCACTCCATTTTTGGAATCATGTATGAAATGAGATACACAAAAATCAGCATAAAAAATTGACAACTAACCACGCTCTCCTTGTGGTAATGCCCTTTCCTTGCTAATAAAGATAGAGCTCACGTTTGATTTTTGTTTTCTGTATGGACGTTTGATATACAATCAATTCTCGGGTGGAGACTGAGCACAAACTATTTGATTTGAAAGACTTATATTTTTTAAAGTTGTGAATCATACTGTATAGTCGAACAGAACAACATAATTTGCAGTTCGAAGAAACTTGAGGCTAATTTAAAAACTTAATTTTTGGCTGACAAAGGAAAATATTCTGTATTCATAGTTTCTCTATAAAAAAATTGAAAGGTTTGCACAATGTAGAGATAGATGCTATTAATATTTGGTGTTTCAAAATTAAAGTCATTTTTTCATCCATACTCGTAAGGAGAGATCCAAATTATAAGCCCAGCCAAAGACAGAAAACAACGAAACGAACAAAAAAACTAGTTTCCTCATGATTTGAAAAACCCTCCACCTCCAACAACATAACGAATGGGTAATTTTCCACTTCTAGCAGCTATGCTAAGAGTGTAAGCACCCATACGATCAAAAATAAGCCAATCTTCCTCCTTCAAACTTGGCAGAAGGCAATTTGGATTCACAATATCAAAGTCTTCCCCAGATGGGCCATGGACGACGCTTCGAAACAGTTTTTTCTTCTGTAAATTGTCAGACTTGTCTTCTTCTGTCTGCATAGACAAACCCAACGGGACAAAGTTTTCTCCACACAATAGGACATCTTTAAAAACACCATGAACACCTTGTGCAATATAGTAATGTCGGACATCTTCGACGATTTGAGTGCTATAAATGCGACTACATACAGCAAAAGCTTCTTCCACAAAATATCGGCCGGGTTCTGACATGATATGGACATAATTCGTTGCATCTGCAGGAAAAAGCCTATTTATGAAAGGGGTTACCACGTTTGCAATATCCGCTGCAGTGTCTTCATTATTTGTAGGACTGGATCCACAAACACTGTTCTGATCCGTGTTTTCAACAGGACTTTTTTCAATGCTTTCAGGATTGTTATATTCACACCCAGAAAATCTCCCTAAATCAGCCCCTGCACCATCAACACCTGGATAACCTCCACCAATATCTAAGAGAATACAAGGGTCCATATTATAAAGCTGAAGAACTTCATTCACAATATTCATAGCATCATGAGCAAGCTGGATAGCAGTTCTGTAAGCATTAGGATCATGACAACCACTTCCACAGTGAAAAGATATCCCAATTATTGGAAGATGCAACTCACAAGCTAGTTCCACTAGAGGCTTGATGAGATCTGGATTAGCCCCAAACTTTTCTCCTAAAGGGATTGATGAATGCTCATCTGGTACAAGAAGACGCAATATCATTTCAGGTGGAAGAGGAGGTTCGATATTGTAGTGTTGGCCATTCGCTTCAGATCCAAGCAGTTCATCATTCCATACTTTCATCCTTCTATCGTAGGCTGCTTTAACTTTCCATAGTTCCTCTTCTCCGTCAAAAGTCAAAGCTTTAACATTTAAGTCGAGGGCTTGCTCCAAATCAGAATGAGCCCTTTGTGGATTAGCATATATACATCGCAAAGCATGACTTGTCGAATCATTAAAATCATTCTTTTCTTCATTGCTACTAAACAAGGATGAAGATGACAATGCCAAACGAATCTCACTGGGAGAAGCGCAATCAAACCCGACTTCTTTGGAGTGATAACCCAAAACAGCTGCTACCATTGGATCGGGGTTGCATTTTAAAGCATAAAATGGTTTAATTCTGGGAAATAGGTTTTTCCAAACTTTTAATTTTCGTTGTATGACAGCTAAATCACATATGACGAATCCATCATCTAAACTATCCTCTTCTTCAGGCGTCATTAGATGCGTTTTCGAGCTGGATACTTGAATGAGGTCTTTTATTTCGTGAAGGGCACATTGTGGCAATGTTGTGGCATTGGCTGGGATGAGGTTGCATCTATGAAGATTATTGAGTTTATCAAAGAGAGATTTTTCTTTGTTGCTTTTATCGATGTTGTTGTGAATATTGGTATCATTGTTTTGGACAGGAAGTCTTGGATCGAGAGTCCGTGGAATAGTCTGAGATTGCTTCATTGACACATTTTTGCATAGTGTGAAAAGACTCCGTAAGCAAAAAATGACACGAATCAAATTCTCCTCAAGATTTTTTTACGAAAAAATCAACACAGCAGGATATCACCACATTAATAAATAGTAATCCCCCTTCTCACTTTCTAGTATACCTGGAAGTCGATGTCCAGCAATAATTTCGATGGAGAGGTTTTTTCCTGTAGATTTGCTCTTTCGAAAAGAAAAGAAATATTTAATTATCGGTAGAAACAAATGTTTCAGTACTTTTTATGACATCAAATGAATCAATTTTGAGCTCACATCACATGACTTTTTAACAACAAAAATTCTTATTGAAAAGAATGATATTATTCCAGAGACAGGGACTAGAAAGCATTAATTCTGATGAAAACTCTAATTTGATTCGGAGTGCCATTAATTTGAATATTTTATAATAAACAAACAAGGTCATGTCAACACAAGGACTGGTGCCGGAGTGGTTAACGGGACAGACTTGAAATCTGTTGGCAACAGCCTCACAGGTTCGAATCCTGTTCAGTCCGTTTTTTTGCATAGATAATCTTCTCTGCCAGGTCTGGGAAGTGTTTTTTATCCTAAAATCGAAGCTTTTTTATTATCACGATACGGTACCACCGTTTTAAATTGCATTGATCTTGTTGAAAATCTTTAGAGGGATATACATCCACTGTCAAATGAACACAATGAAGCATCGATCGGACGTAATGTATCGAACAGAAAAGTTACAAATTTTTCCTTAGGTTGTATAACAGTTATGAAGTCATTTATTTAGAGACTTCTTTATCTATATTTCTTAGTAGATACGGTACCATACCATAGTTTACGTTATTCCACTTTATTAAACATTATTATATACCGATAACCTCATTAAAATTTAAATATTCGGATTATAAACAAACACTTCTCAGGGAATGGTTCGTCTTGGTGGATTCGATGAAGAGGAAGAATCAATGGAAGATGATTTGAATAAAGCTGACACTTTAGATTCAAATTTAAATGCTATCACCACTGTATTATACAATGATTGCATGGACAACCGAACGGATTACCCATCACAAAGCGAAAATCACAGCTCATCAATTTCGTTTGATCAAAATGGTAGTGAGATTGATCCTGGAGAGGGCGATTTTTATACTAATGAATGGAATAATGGTATCAGACATCGAAATCGGCGCTCATATGATAATGGGTCAGGTGAACACGAGGGAAACTTTTACAATTCTGGCAATATAAATTATAGAAGAACTCATGACATCAATGATCATAACATATATCATGCTAATGGTCGGGAATCTAGAGTAAGATTTCCTCAAGAGCATATTCGGCACCCACATTATAATGATATTTATGCTAATCCGGAAATAGATGCCATGAGATATCCGTATGAAACCCCTTATGAATATCAACAACAGAACAAATCACCTCCTACTTGGAAACGAAATCTTGTTGTTATCCTTGTTTTCTTTTTCTTTTATCGACATTATGAGGCACTTTCATTACCTATCCATACTGTATCATTATTTACGAGTCAACTATGCATACAAGTTTATACTCTTGCCAAAGAAGATATCTCAATCATCATTCAACAAATACGTAGTTCCTACAATGATGCCATGACAACTACATTGAACATTAATAATCTTCCCCAAGAGCAATGCATCTTACAGATTCCAACAAACCTGACAGACGCACTCTCCGCTTTCCTGTTACCAGAATTCGATTCGTATGATGAACATTCCTCTGCTAGTGAAATATGGCTACTCAATGGTATAGTTGGACAAAATAAACAAATAAAAAGAATTTCACAAGCCCTAGATGGATGGATACTCAACGATCATGACTCTTTTCCAAGCCAACATCAAAAAAATTCAGAAACAGTTTCTTCCGTCACCAAAAAAAATGAAAGAGACAAAATCGATCTTACTGATTCTGATCTGATATCTACTCCAACGAAGATGTTTAAAAATAGTCCTGTGCGTCCTTTGGCTCTTTTACTTACCGGTCCTGATGGTGTAGGCAAATCAGAATCTGCTCACCTAATCTCTCAGCTACTATTTTCTCATTGCCGCTCTCCATTATATGCTTCCACAATCAGCGAAAATTCCGTAAAGTCACAATTTAGAAAACATAAATCAATTCTTGTTATTCATAGTGAGGATTATATAACGAAATCGACAAAACCAGAGGACTCTTCCTTCAGTCCTAAAAGTTACACACCTCGAGAAAAAATTGATGCCTTAAATCAATATCATGAAGCAATACCGTTTCCTTCCAATACCGAAACAGCAAGAGAACGCCTTCAAAATAAAATCGTTGAGCACATTCATTCAAATAGTCACGATACGTTGGGAGCAGTTATTATTTTTACTGGGATTGAAAAGATTGATGATGCATCTACTTTGGATGTTTTTTCAGATATTCTAAGTTTGCCACCCGGTACAATATATTCAATCGATCATGGTGAATTATCTCATGTCAAGGTTTCATTCGATCGTGCTTTATTCATATTTACAACAGATTTGGGAACGGATCAAATATTCCATTTGATACAAGAATATGAAGGAAATACAAATCTTATTCCAAAAATTAAAGCAAATAAAGCAGTTAGAAACGCATTTGATCGGCATTGGGACAGTGGGCTTAAATTGAGTAAGGTAAGATTTAATCAACGATTTTGCTTAACGAGTTAATCCTTTCTAATGCTGAAGACTAAACTTTCCTTTTCCAAAACAAAAATAAGCATTTGGATACTATAGTACCATTCATGCCATTGAAGCATTCTGATCTGGTTGAAATAATGAGACGAAAAGTTTTTTCGCTTAGTCAGGAATATGCGAATAAAAACTGGAAAAGACTCGTTGTTTCTGAAACTATGCTGCGTTATATTGTTGGGACAGATTTTATCGAATATCTGGACTTACAAAAGCAACTCAACGGTGAAAAGAACAGTTTCCTAGTATTTTCCAAATATGGTGCCCATATGCTTGAAAATGGCGGACCAATGCACGTGATTAGAGCTAACATCCGGCTTCATCTTCAACCATTTCGAAAAAATGAGGTTGCTTTTTTTGATCTTGATAAAGAGACAAAATCAGGAATAATGAAATGGTGTATGAATTCAGAGAATATCTTTGCTACAGACTGCGAAGTAGTGTGGACAGGACCACTTGAATAAGGTGGAACTAAAGTAATGGAGAAAGTAAAGCTCCATGGCGAAAATATCTCGCAGTTGTGTCTTGGTTTCAGTATGACACTTTTTTGCAGATGACGCTCATCAATTGAAAAAAATGCAAAATTTAATTTCTCACTTTCCTATGAATGCCGTCAGAGGTAATAATCGACAGGCTTGCCCTCTTTCTGAGCTTTAGCAATAAGCCTATTTGTTCTCATTGAGTCTCGAAACTCATTCGATTGTTCTTTCCACTTTAACGATCGTCTTTTTCTATAACCAGATTTTAGTTGTGAAACGACTTTTTTTCTTGCTGTTATCACAGCACGTTGCTCTTCTTTGTTCAAGTGCTGATTATTTGTGATACGAGCCTAAATACCAAGGATAAAAATTCATTTAAAGTAAGATGTAGCACAACTTGAGCATAATTGTTTTGGAAACTGTCGAACTTCAATAACTTACTTTCGCGGAACTAAATACTTTTCTTTTTGAATTATACATACTAAGACACTTAGGGTTCCCATCTTTCCCCATTGCCATACAGATCTTTTTGTATGTTGGTGGTGCAAACGATTTATCGCAATTTGTGCAGTATATTGTTTCAATGTCGACCACTTCCTCGTTCTGGCCAGAATCGTTTCGAAAGATACCTTTTTCATTCGAGTTTTCTTGATATTGAGTTGAAATTTTGTGGCGATGTCCTCTATCTTTTTCTCCAGCTTCGATTTCCATCATTCCTAGATGAATCTCGTCTTGATCTATTCCATCCTTAATGAGTTCCTTATGACTGGATGAATGTACACCTTTATTTCTGTTATAATCCCAATCCGGGTCTGGGCTGTAATTCGAATTTTTGTCTTTACGTTTATTCTTTTCAAATCCGTTGGCTTCATCTTCACTGCATCTGTTATTTGACTGTGGTCCAGATTCATCTAAGTATGACTTTTCATGTTCACAAGTCATTGTTAAAGGTACAGATTTCGATTGAGAAGCCCATGGAAATTTCGGTATCCTTTCATCTCCACTCGCTTTTGAATAATCGAAATGCTGCTTTCGAAAAGACAAGCGAGTTTTCAGCAAAGCTAGCTTATTTGACTAATAAAAAATTGAAAAAGATGGTGGGCTTAAGAGTTGATCACATTTTGCATCTAAAAATATGTCTAAAGTTGTTAAAAATTCTTACCTCATTTGTTGCATCGGCAGACGTCATAGAGTATTCTCTGCAAAGAAGCAAAAATCCCTTTAATTAAAGCAACATAATGTAATTGACCATATTATCAATTTAAGAACTCACCTAGACTCACTCGGGTCATGATAATTAGCATACTCATCCTGTAATTGCAGTCCCTTACGTTTTTTGTCAATCTGATTTTCATCATAGATTGTCCTTTGGTTTTGGTGCGGCTCGTTCCTATTACTTCCAGGATCGCTGAAGACATCTTGCTCTTTCTTTCTACTGCTAATTCTTTCAAGGTTTTGTTCTTGATTGGTTTCAGCATAAAAGTTATGCTGTTTATATTCTCTTGAAGAAAGTTCATCATTATTTCGAGCACGAGGTCGAGATGTGGATTGAATTGGGTGGTTTTGATCAATAAGACACACATCTGGGATACGTCCCCTGCCACGTCCTCGACCTCTACCCCTTGCAGGTCGTCCAGTACTTGCATCTTCCCTTACGGATATGCATCGTGAAGTATCTGGCTCACTATTAGTCCGCAAATCACGTTGAATTCCTGTAGATTCTATATTCTTATCATACATATTGCAAGAGTCTTGATATATGGTTCCTTTGAGTCTATCTGTATGCCGAATGTTTGGCTCATTGATTTGTTCTTTTTTTAGTGGAAATGAGGACGAAATCGACATTGATGAAAATGACAGTGGCGATTCCTTTTCCCTGGACTCTTTTTCCATAACATTAATTTTTCTTGATTGCAAAGAAGGATTGGAAACATGTACTGATGAATATTCAGGACTCTCGTCTTGGCAATTTCGCCTGTTTTTTTTTTTAAATTTTCGCCTGGAAACTTCCATTGATATAGAGTCATTGTCAATATTGTGAGAATTTGAAAGTTGTTGATCTCTTTCAATTATATCATCTCCTGATCTTGAATGTTCATATGTAGAACAATCTGAATTTGAATATCGCCTTTGATTTTTGTTATCAATTTGGGAATGATATATAACTTCTTCTTCAAGTGAATCTTCGATCTCTAATTCGATGTCGTCACTCTTCCTAGATTTTGGGATTCTATGCTCTCGATTCTTTCTGGCTCGCACCTAAGTTTAATTGATTTTCAAGGTAAAATGTGTGAAAGTTATATATGCTATTTTGGCTTCCTTCGCACATCGAAGATAGAATTTTGACTTACCATAGCCTCCTTTCGACGGGCCGCCCATTCTGAAGGATCTACACGTAACCTGCTGTTGCGATCTACACTTGAAGAATTCGGCATTTTGGAAACAGAAATAAGTTCATAAATTACAAATCTGTGATTCTATTACGGCTATGCTTTTGCTCGACTACACGTTTCAATTCGAGGGTCTGATCAAATTCATCTAGCTTATGTTGCAAAAAATAATTTGAAATATATTCATACTTTCAAATTAAACTCAATGAAAAAGAAATAATTTTTGAATTCTTCTTATTTGAATACCATTCTGATCTATATTTGATATACCCTGAATTATTTTCGAACATGAATTCATCTGAAGAAAGAAATATAATAAATAATGACACAATATCCTCAAAACTTTCATCGTTGCCTATCAAGGGACAGGAAAAAACTCATCAAATTTTGCAGGAAAAAGATATGAAGATTTCCACGAATATTCAACCTGAAGGGGATCAATTGATCATTCAAAAAGAAGGGAACCGAATGGAAAAAGAAGTACGCACTGACGAAATGAATGAACCATATAAAGATTTGAATGTGCTCCATGTGGACTTGAGTTCAAGGAAAACGAAAGGATCTAATAATGATGCAGTATATAAGCCAAGATGGCAAAGTAGTAGTAACAATGATGATAGTGATGACGAGGAGCAAGGTCTCAAGGATAAGAATGAGGAAAGCTCGATCAAAGATTCAATAGACGAAAATTTCGAATTTGTATCAAATGATGATCTTCCATCATTTGCAGATGACGAATGTAAACGACTTAATTTAGAGATCCAACAATTAGATAGACAAAGGGGTGACATTGAAAAGAAAACCAAAGACCATACTGAGCGTGTTGAAGTGATGTCGAATCATCTCCAACAAGTTCGACAAGAGATTGATTATACAAATGGCTTGGTGGCGGCAAAAAAGAAGGAAACTAAGTCTGAGGACCATCTTACATCTATTTCGGAAAGAGAAAAAGAGTCTTTCAACAAGGAGATTCTTCGTACCATTGAAGGTATTAACCGAGAACGTGAGAGATTCAAACAATTGCAAAGTAACATTTTCTTAGAAAAGAGAGAAATGGACACATTCAGACTTAAGATGAACTGGAACCACGAAGAACTTCAAGAGTGGGCTTCCAAAGCTTCTGCAAAAGAAGAAGACAACATGGCGTTGGAAAAATATACAAGAGCTGATGAAGCAAAAATTAAGGAGCTTGTCCTTGTGATCGAAAGATTATCAAAATTGCAAGTAGGTAAAAACATCATGCTTCAGAACGAAATAACGAACACTCAGTCACGTCAATTGGAGGTTCAAAGAAGTGTAAATATATACAAATCTCAACATGAGGAACGACAACAGATAGTAAATCAATGGCAAGATACTATTCAACACATGAAAAAACGTGACCACGATTTAAATCAAATTTCAATAAAATATTCAAAAACAAAAAATGATCTAGAGAATCAACTTCAACGTCTCGCACAAGCAAAGGAAAGACATGAAGTGGCAGAGGTAGGTTTCAATTCTTGAAATATTGTAAACAACAAATTTCTTTTCTGTATGGTAACGTGCATTTGATTTCTATCTTAATAGGTTGAAAAAAATGAAATACAACAATCGATAGACTCCATTGAGCGCAATGCTCAATTGAAGAAACAAGAAAATTTGGCAATTGTGGAGGAACAAAAATCTTTTGAAAATGAATTAGAAATTCTTCGTCACGAAAATGTATCTTCATCTCTTTCTTTGGTCAAAATTAGAAACGAGCACACTATGTTGGAGACTGAGTTGAAAGAAGGAGAAAAACAACTCAAACAGATGGAAAAGCTATACAAAACAACCAAACAGAAATTAGACAAAGAAACATTAGGTAAAATATCTCAGGAACAAACAGTGAAGGATATAGAAGACCTACTTGTAAATCATGAAAAGGAGTTGAAAAAAGTTGTTAGCTATATCCAGACACTCAATGACCTTATGTTCAAAGATTCGCAACATTTGGCTTCGCTGCGAAAAAATGAACTAAATCTTATCACAGACATCAAAAGCGCACAAGTAAGTTTTCTTCAAAAAAATTGATTGCGTAGCTGAACAAACATCCCATCATGAACATTATGGGATTATTGATTAAACCATTCTTTTTCAATCAATTCTATGCCTTTAATAATTTAGAAAACCGCCAAAAATCTGACAAGTAAATTGCAGGCATTGAAAGCTGAGAGAATACATCAGCATGAGCTCATATACAATGCTGATTTTCAAAAACAACAAATGGAACGAAAAGTTGCAAGAGGGCTCGGAATTTGTTCAAATGAAGAAAGAATTCAGCTCCAATCTAAAATATCCGAATTGGACGAAGAGATAAACTTACAAAAACAAAAGAAAAAAGATTTGAATCAGCAATACAGAAAATTAGAACAGGAACTTCGTATTTGGTCAAGGAAGAAGGGCGTCTGTGAAGACACCCAAAAAGATTTCCAAGAGAAAATTAAAGAAACTGAATTGGAAATTTCTTCTTGTGAAATAAGCTTGCAGAGTCTATCTACCAAACGAGATAATGTGATGGTTGCACACGATGTTATGCGTTTAGACATGCGGCGTCTGAGGGACTTATTAAAACAAAAAAGAGAAGAAGTTCTTTCGCTGAAGGCAAAAAAAGAACATATAGCGCATATGATTTCAGAAAAAAAAGAGGACATCAAAACACTCACTGAGGTGAGGAGTGCTCAATTTAGAGTCATCGAAGAGGAACGACATAAAAATGCAATAGAATTAGGACAACGTCGACTCGTTGTTCAAAAATTAAAATCAAAATTTGAATTACTTTGTAAGGTTCACCATCCAGAAAATGATGGTTGTGAAGAAAATCATTCCCAAGTGTATTATCTCGTAAAAGCAGCACAAAGGAAGGAAGAACTGCAGCGCGAAGGAGATGATCTTGACCATAGAATAAGAATAAAGGAAAAAGAATTACGAGCCATGAAAAAGACTTTGATTCAATTACGTGAAAGAAACACAGATTATCGTTTATCATTTACAAAGACAGACTTGAATAGTGAGCAAGCGAAATTAGTAGTTTCGTTAGAAAAGGAAATTCGAACAGCCCAAGAAGCCCTTTTCAGCAAAAAAATGGAATTGCAGCAACTAGAGAACGAAGTTCGCGAAAATAAAAATAAGGTTAAGAAAATGAATCATAACACTGATCAGCTCGCTATCCAGAATGTACACTTACAAGAAGCAGAATGCCAGGTTCAAGAAGAGGTATCAAAAAGAAATTTATTGATGGAAGAGTTTTCTAAAAAAGTCAAAGACTTGAGGTGAGTTATTAGACTAGCTTGTACCAACAATAATTCCAATTTGTACCTTTGCTAAACAAAAGTAATGTTACAGCACCCTGCATCGTAAGGGATTAAAAATATCTGCCCTAACTAGATCGTTACATGAGCAAACGATATGTGCAAATTTAATGGAAGCGAATGCGAAATCCATTCTTCAAATGCTACAGGAGCTCTCTCATGAATTTCCAGAGATGTCTGAATCCATAAAAAACGATATCGAGAGAGCTGGTTTGAAAGTAAACTAACTTTTAAAATGATTCCATTCTCATCTATCATGAGGAAAGTTTCCATAGAGAACTAGTGTAAGTTTGCTATGTAAACCAACCGTTCTAAATGCTTATTTTATCTTCACAAGGTAATACCAATTAAAAAATACTGTTACCAACAAAAAATAATCTTAGATCAATCGGCTCTTCTTCCGCATTACATTAAATTGTTTTTAGATCCCTGAGCAACTTTTGTAATTGAGTCGTCCAACTTAATCATCACCTCGCATGCTATTCCTCTCAACAAAATCCTTAAATAAACCGCTCTTTTTTGTTAGTAGATTGGCTGGTGAATCAAACTCAGCGACCATCCCCGAATCTAAAACCAAGACTCGATCACTGTCCATGATTGTGTTCAGACGATGTGCTATAGTTAACACAGTCGCTTCAGAAAAATTCTCACGTATTCTATGAATAAAAAAATGGTTAGAATAAGTCCAAAGTGATAGAACTCAAATTAACATCGCTACTCACGTCTTCTGAATCAATGCATCAGTAGAGTTGTCAATACTTGCAGTTGCTTCATCCATAACTAAGATTCTTGCATTTCGCAGCATACTACGCCCAATACATAAAAGCTGCTTTTGTCCCTGTGAGAAGTTGTCTCCTCCTTCCATCACCATTTCGTCTAAACCTAAGGGAAGACCAGCAACGAAATCTGCCAATTCTACCTTCCCTAGAATTTCCCAGAGTTCTTCATCCGTAGCATTATGCAATGGGTCTATATTGTGCCGAACAGTATTAGAAAACATCACAGGATCTTGGGGAATTATCGATAATTTCTGCCGTAGTATATCCGTTCCGATTTCAGCTATGTTGATTCCATCTATTCTTATCTCCCCAGATTCAGTATCTACCATACGAAAAAGGGCAGTCATTAAGGAAGATTTTCCAGAGCCTGTTCTACCTACAATACCAACCTTTTCCCCGCCCTTGATTGAAGCAGATATTTTCTTCAGCACGAGAGGACCATCACGATAACGCATACTCACGTCAACAAATTCTATACAACCAGTATTTGGCCATAAATTAGGATCAGGATCTTTTTCAGGTATGATATCAGGATCCTCTTCAGGGATGTCAGAGGAATAATAAAGGATTCGTTCAACAGAGCTCATATCTGCCTCGAGCTTCGAAAAACTTCTGACTCCCTGCTTTAAAAATGTGGTTGCTTCTATGGAAAATGAAAGTGATAAACCAAGAAGTCCTGCTGGAATAAAATCAAATCGAATTGTTGCTAATGCTAGGGCTGCAATAAATGCCTGAACAATACCACCAAGAACGTCGAGTCGAAGACTCAACCAATTCGTGCAGTTATTGAATAGAACAAATACAACATTGTATGTGTCGAAAGAATCTTGAGTTTTAGAGAAAAAATGATCCCCGACACGAAATGCACGTATGACGGAGGTCCCTGATAGTGTTTGAGCGAAGTCAGCAAAAATAGGAGAATTACTGATATTCACAAGACGTTGCAATTCTGTCGATGTTTTTCTGAACCATTTTTGAATCTTGAAATACACGTATAATATGGGTACAAGCGGGATCAAAAATGCACCCTTTGTGGAAATGATGATAGCAACTATCGATCCCAACACCAAAGCGGCAGAATTTCCTGCAGATAAAACAGCCATAGGTAAACCCAAATCTATCCTATCCAAATCAGTTGAAAACCTGTTCAATATTCGACCAATAGGAGTGATATCATAAAAACTAATTGGGGCCCGTAGAATTTGATGAAGCATATCGTCATGCATTTTCGTGGATGCATGCAAACGATGAGATGATTGAAACAATGATCTGAGAGTTAGTAAAATTATGCCTGCGACTCCAATAAGTGCGTACACATTGAGATAGAATGCTGTTACTTCTTGTGGCATCTCGATACCCTCTTGCTCAGCTAAAGCTACGTTATCTGACCAATAAGCAAGCCAAAATCCACCTCCGATTTCTGCTCCTCGACCAAGGATTTGAGACACGAAAAATCCTATAGCATTCCAAATCCCTCCAGCTTTGACGTAAAATGAGTATTTGCTAAGATCAACACTGCCAAGATCACGTTCTTCATCTGAAATAAGCGTTTCACCTTGTTTTTTAGCAGTCACAGCATGGGCTTGACTTTCTTGCTTAAAGTCTCCAGAGGGTTCGACGCTTCTTGATGATTTTTTTGATTCTTTATTGGACGAATCTTGAATCTTTTGCTTGTTTTCTTCTTCATCCTTCTGCACGCTCACAGCAGCTTGAAAATCCACACCATCAGCTATCAACTCTTCATATTTTCCATAATGTTTTATTTCACCATCTTCCAAAACTATAATAGAGTCACAATTTGGAAGAAACTGGACATGGTGTGTAACTAACACTCTTGTAACAGCATCTCCCAATTCTCCACATATGGCTTCCGAAAATAAATGCTCACCAACATGACCATCTACAGCCGAAAGTGGGTCATCTAACAACATTAGCTTTGTATTTGATGAATATAAAGCACGTGCTAAAGCAACTCGTGCCTTTTGTCCCCCTGATAAGTTAATACCACGTTCCCCAATGGCAGTCATGTCTCCTGCAGGCAAAGCTTCCAGATCATCTTGTAATGCACAAGCGTGGAGGACTTTGTTGTATCGTGCTTCATCGAAAGTTCGGTTAAAAACAATATTTCCGCGGATCGTTTCATTGATGACCCAGGGCGTCTTCACAATTGTTGAAAACAGGAAATATCAATTTAAAATTCATGCCTTTTATGAGCAAATAGAACTGAAAAATTACACACGAACATACCTGCGGGCAATAAGCGAGAAATCCATCACAATCACCGCCTGGAATATAAACTTTCGAATCGTCAACTGTTTCCATCTCACCTAATATTGCAGACAAGAAACTAGACTTTCCACTGCCGACTTTACCCACAACTGCAATAAGTTCCCCTGCATTTATTTTACATCGAATATTTTTCAATGTGATCGGATTAGAAGATTCTTCTTCCTTTTTCTTCGTTCTTCTGAATTTTCTAGTCTCTTTCAATTTAGTTTGTTCAGGAAGAGTCCAGGAAAAGGTACAATTTTCCATGTTGACACTTCCTTCCATCACATGGGAGGAAGTAGGTGTGATGTTATCAGAAGGACATGGTTCATAAACGATATAATCTTTCCGTTCGGGTAAAGTTAAATAACCACTTATACGTTTCGACGCAATATAGCACTGGGCCACAGCAATCAACCCGAGTGGAAGGACCACAAAAGGAAAACGCATAATGGCAAATAAAGTCAAGGTTGAAAATGCCTTAGCAGCAGTGAGTGGGGTTGTTTCCCATCGAATATAGGAATAGAAGACCACAATGGGTTGCACTATTGGGATAGAAACAATTGTGATTGAAAACCCTATAGCTACCACATATGCCATGTATGTGATATATTTCAACTCAAGTGTTCTTGATTTAGTCACCATTTTCCCATATGGTTTCTCCCACGCGTAAAACTTGATGATTCTTATTCCATTTAATAATTCATTGACCATACTAACACGATCATCAGAATGCTTCAGAACTTTTCGTCGCAACACAGCAATAATTGCGAAGAGTGCTGCATTGATAGGCATGCTTACAATAAGTACTGCTACTCCTACCCAAGTAGCTTTCCCAATTTGTCTATATATCAATATGAGTGCGATTATCACGAGTATTGGACATGATAATCCTAAAGCAAGCCATAATGTAATCTTTTGAAGTTGTACGGCATCATTACTCATCAAGTTAAAAACTTTACCTGAACTCGCCATGGCTTTAGCGGTAGGGCTAACTACTAATGATTTTTGGTAAACTAGAACTGACGCTGCCGTCCTTACAAAGGTTGCAAAATGAACCATTGTGACTTGGCTCTTTGTTTGAAGTATACCTACTATGATAGGGAATACACCTAGACCAACTACTTCAATCCATGGATTGACGAAACAATTATGACCCGTATCACCTGCTTCTATTGCTTCGAAGTATTGAACTAAATCTTCTAGTAATAGAACTGGTGCAAACAAGCAAAAGGTAGAAATAAAGTAGTAGAATAAAGACATGTAGAATTCAGCTGGTCCATAAGCTTCCAAGATGGCCCAATTCAGATTTGGACTCTTTCGTTTCCGTCTTTTCTTAAGTTCGCCATGTTTTTGAATTTCTTCTTGTTCCATTTGATCTAGCCTTTCATTGAATTCAGCACATCTGTCTAACTCTTTTCCCCAGGATTTCAAAATCGTATCCGTAGCGTGCTCAGCACTATCAATTTTAGACGGTATACCACAATCTTCTTGGTATAAGTGTTTCGTTGCTCCTATTTTCAAAAGAGGGGTCAAGTGCAACATGAGCCACGTAGAGATTAAACCAGCTTTATCTTCTTCTGATATTTCAACTGCTTCATTTCTTCTCTCGTCCTCATCAGTCTTCTCCATTGGAACATTTTCCGCGGTAGAATCAATCGTCAAAGGCTTTGAAGCCATTTCTTTTCTCCTGGATTTTATGTATCTTTCCTCTAGAAGCGATACTTTATTGAAATCGTCTGATGATTATAGTTGTTTGAATTACACTCTCTGAATTGTTATCTAGCTTTATCAATATAACTCGATCTATAATCACACAAGACACTATAATAATAATAATGTTAAGTAGTGTTTACAGTTACATGACTTAGATTAATTTCGCTATAAATTTCGTTTGATCAGCAATTGATGAGTCGTGTTGTGCAGTAGGTACCGTGCCTATATTAAACCCGATCAACATATTTCTTAAATATTTTGACACTTAATTAGAATTAAGTAAGACTTTAGAGAGTCTCTCTCTAGAGAGAGAGAGGAATGAACATAAAATTCATAAACCACTAAAAAGAGAAGTTACAGCAGGTGGTCTACTTATTACATACGACGTAAAATATAATAAGAATGTGTACACTGCTGCTGGTTAAAGAGATTTTGTACTTATATTTGTATATCATTGTACCCCATCTGAACATGTTGAACATAGATTACCGACTTGTAAGATTAGAACTGCTATCCGACGAATATATACAGCTGTACGTACCAAATTAATGTTGAGCAAAAAAAAAAAAAGCGTTCTTCATATCATATTTCTCCTGTAAAAAGATGCCTCAATTGCAATCCATCAGACTCCATGCAATCTCAGCATTGGCGTTCCTACTAATTTCTTTCCCAAATATCAATGCTCTCAACATTGTTATACCCGGGGGAACAGGTGAAGTAGGCCGTCTTCTATCTTCATCCTTATCAAAATCAAGTAAAGCCCACAAAATCACAATTTTGGCACGTAACGCCTTTCTTGCATCTGCTCCCTCTCGTGTGTCTTCTGATTTCGGATGGCTTGGTAAATCTTTCCTTGAAAAAAACCCTGCTGTATCAATTCGTGATTGGGACGGAGGAGATCTTTTAGACATTGTAGGATGTGATTGGATGGGATGGCAAGAGGATACATTGAAAGATGCCGACATCATTGTAAATTTAGTCGGAGGCTTCACCGAACAGAGAGTGATGGCGACCGAACGAATCGTGCGGGAATCATTGAGCGTCAATCCTACCGCTATGCAGGTGACAGTTTCCCCAACGGAAGATGACATGAGAAAATATAGTCCTGGCATCGTTGGTGTTAAGCTTAAGCGTTTGAATACTTGTGAAGAAATGGTGAAGCAAAACTGCGTATCTTCAGTTTGTTTGAGAGTTGAGATGAATGATTCTCCATCTATTTGCGACAAAATCCTCCAAATTATTGAAGAGTATGAATAGTAATGACACTAATTGATTTCATATTTTATATTGAAATTCAACGGGCTAGGGATCATAATTGTTTGTAACGCAAAATTACTTTCTTTTCGTCCTCCAATGTAATTATACCAAATATTTTTCCAAACATTGTCCTCTACATCATTATCATTCTAGTTGAATAACACATATATACGTTGATTCATGATTGGGAACGAAAGCACAAAAATTGTCACTCGAGAACAGATAACATCCCACACTTTCGTTATTTCTTCCACTTTATGAAAAAAATGACGGGGTTTCACAAAATTATCTTTAGCAAGTTGATCTAATAACTCTATCCATTGTATCGGCAACAGACTTGGACTTTGAGACTTTCAAGTACAGTCTCTAATCCGTTGAAACTATAAATATCTACAACACGCTTGAGCGACCATTCCCTATGTTACACCTAAGAAATCTGCTCGTATCAGTTGATTTCAAAGGACACTGTTGACGGTTTCCATCTGAAAGACATAATAATCCACCCAGCTATAAGACCTCTAAGCGTGTCATCCTCATAACGGCTGCTTTATAGATTAATTTCCTATGAATCCCTCAAGGCAAGTGATCTTAATGAAGAATTAGATTCAGCAAAGTGAATGTCATCATTACCTTTTTCAAGCCTTAATTCGTCTCCCAATGTCTAGGGTTTGGATTCTTGATTCAGAATGGGCCCTGCACATCAGTCTTGCTCAAGGGCATTCTCATGAAAGACATATGAATGTGTGAGAACACAATGAAGAACGTAAGAACAATAACTCATCAGGATATCTTAAGCAACAGTTTTCATTGAGAAGAAAAATAGTAAGAAGAAAAACTATTCAGAATATCTTGTTCGGAATGTAATTTTTGAAAAAAAGAATGGTCACCCCATGAATCTATTAATGAAGTTCTCATTATTTTGAAGAAGTAGTTTATAAAGTGAAGAAAAAAACAAATAAAAGTTTGCTCGTAATGAATCAGAATTATATTGGATTGCGTACTTTTTGATATGAATTCGCAGCTGCTCGTATCCAATATCCTTCAATTCTACTGCTATGCTATGTTCATATACGAAATCATACAATATATTGAGTCGTACTTCTCTTGGGATAGATATCGAATAGATTAACTGCTGCTGCTTGCTGAGAGCATTTTTGTTCCAATTACGCCCAGTCACGTCTACTGAGGAATTCTTTGGAACATGGCCAAACATTTTGGTTCCATCCATGAAATTACTTAGGACCTACAATTACGTCATATCTAAATAAAAAATCAAAGCCCTAAATAAGCGAATACTGCTCAGGACATTATTTAGGTGATTGGACGGATGGATTTGCCATATGAGATCCGGTTTTGGAACATGAGCCACATTACCTAATAAGAAGCATGTAGAAAATATGTAGACTGAGCTGTTACTCTGGGTTTATCCTGAGTACCACAAAATCCAGTATAGTTTTTACCTACGAGCAAAATATCCTCCTCGAAACTGTAAGACACAAAAAGAAGTTTCATTCTCATTTCAGGAAACAACGATATTATGACAACAAACAACCCAATTCCAGATGTGGCATCATCACTATCCACACCACCAATAGCACTAAAACCAACACCAGCCAAGTCCAATGCTGCCACAAAGGCCAAGAAGTCCACCAAAGGAAAGAAAGCGAATAGAAAATCAGGAGAATGTCCAATATTTCTACGAAGTAAGTCTTGCCGCGTGTATTCTGCATTGCTAATCTGAATTTTGATTTCCTAGTATTGTCCTACGTGACTCATGGTACATCTATTTGAGTGAATAAAAACAAAAGCACTTGATTATGTCGAGTTGTCTCTCCATTTCACATGCGTTTTGAAACAATCACACTAACCTTTCCAATGCATTTCTTTACTTAAACAGAAACGTACTTGATGGTCGACAGCTGCGATCCAGCGATTGCAACTTGGTCTGAAGACGGAGAAACTTTCATCGTGAAAGATCCTGACGCGTTTGCAACCAAAGTCATTCCCCAATTCTTTAAACACAATAACTTTGCTTCTTTTGTGCGGCAATTAAACTTTTACGGATTTCATAAAATCCGTTATTCTGACTCCCTAAAAATAGACCCAAAACTTGAAGCGGAAACTGCGAACTTCTGGCGTTTCCACAACCCCAATTTTAAGAGAGGACGTACCGATTTGCTTTCAGAAATCCGTAGAGGTAAAGGAACACAGGATGGAAACGAAGTTACACCTGAACAACAATCACACGAAGTAACCTCATTGAAGAAAGAAATGACGCAATTGAAAGAGAAAGTTGCCAACATGACATCTGCTCTTGATCAACTGTCATCAATGGTTCAAAATATGAATTTAACAGCACAGGCACAATCCACTGAACCGCTAATGCTCACAACATCAGATATTATCCCAGGAACTAAGAAAAGGAAAATGGAAACTGATGTGCAGATAAACAATGAGCAGGCTTTCTCTGGTGACAGCATCATGGCCGACGTCGATGCACCTCAAATATCTGAAATGCCCAGTGTACCTGAATTTGATAACGAGTTGGCTTTCAATCCTGGCAGCATCTTTCCTTCATCACAAGGTCCAGTTCGGGAAACAAGTACAGCTACCATGTCAAGTTCTGCATTTATAGACGACCTTATGGAAGCCTATGACAACGATGGTATGGAATCGTTAGATATTGAGACCGAGAGTTCTTTCAGCGCTCCTCTACCCCCTATCCAACCGCAAGTCCCTGTCAGCAACACAGAAATTAATTTCTTAGCACCTACTTCAAACAAAGAAGAAGTGAAGACACCCCCAAAAAATCTTTCAAATAGTAGAACAATGGACCCCGAGCTCAAGGATAAACTTAATGACACTTTATCACTTCTGCCAATACAGATGCAAGAAATGCTTGTTGATAAAATGGTGGCAACAATTACTGATTCCGAGATATTCAAAACATCTTTTGAGACCCCTGCTGATGCCAGTGTCGCATCTGTTATTTCACCTCTCTCTCCCAAATCTGTTGGCGCCTCTACGGCCAGCCTAACCGAAGTACCCGTCAAGAGTGGTTCTGAGGCAGATTTACAAACTGCTATGCGTGTTCTTATTTCTTATATGGCTAAGAACGGTGCCATTAAAAACACCTCTTTTAGCGATAAGATTCCATCTTGTGTATCAGTACACGCATAAATTTACTTTTCATCAAGGCATGATGGTGTATTCAATTCTAAGTCAGTTTACCTTTACAGAAACAAAACATCATAACTCATATTCACTTCCGATTTAGGTAGGATCTTTAGGATTTATTTTTTTTGCATTTGGCCATCCGTTGCTACTGTATCATCAATAGTGTAAAAAAATAAAAAACAAAAAATAGAATCATCTAATCGATTATAATATCATTTTCTTTTGATCAAGTTCTTTTCTACTTTAATGTCATGATGCCAATTTTTACTGTAGCTTTGTAGCAGCACTGAACAACCAATAACAATGGACACAAACACTTTGGAACAAAAATGTCTCCTGCCATGTATACTTGATTTTTTTTTTCATTGTGTACAAACCGAAATTTTGCCTTGAACTTTGTGCTGTCTTACTATTATTATTACTTTACGACCATAACGCAAACAATTAATTCAATTGAAAAATGTCAAATGCCAAAGGTATAAAAATGAAGAGAGTGAAGCTCAAGTATTCAGTAGCAAAAACATCTTCTAAACTTTGCCCTTCCATCTTTGAAAAGATGTGCGTATTACTAGCTGATGAAAATTACGAAGCTCCTATATTCTTAGCCAAGACAAGTGATGAGTTCTCAATCGTAATGCCATCTTCTAAATTAAAAGCGATGTATCATTCGAACTTGGAGATGTTCGAGATAGATGATGATTGGGCATGTCATATGGTTCTTGGTCCCATGCCGTTTGATCTCGTTGGTATTATGGCAACACTTTCGAAGATATTAGCAGATGCATCAATATCTCTTCTTGCCCAATCCACGTATAATACTGACTACATTCTTGTGAAGACGGAGAACGAAGAGTCTGCAATCAATGCACTTATTGCTGCTGGTGTTGATTTCGTGGATCAGTCGTCGTGATGAGATAAATTTGCGTTTATGTAATTTTAACATCGAACTCAAATCTTCACACAATTGGAATAGGAGGATTGACCACGATAGCAAGGTTATCAAATTATAACTATTCATTTTTTCTAATTTCGTAATGCCCACATTATAGCTCTGAAGTAATAGATGGAGGGAATACTCCAAAAATGAAGCCACAGAAGAATCGTCATTCAAAACTTTGGATATAATACTATACAACATATCAATTGTCACAGGCTTGTACAAAATAGTCAGCATACGATTCCACCACATTCATTTATTAATTAGGATCACATAGATAGATAGATATATGTAGTTATATGATCATCGCATTTGTCAATTAGATTACAAGAGATTGATATCCTACAATTTCATTGGATTGAAAATACCTACTTTCATTACGCAATGCGACCTTATGCTAATCTTTATAATTTTAGATTCGTGATTGTGAGTAGTATACTACTCTTCTCAGATACTCTAAAAAATGGTTATAGAGAGAAGTCTCCATTCGCAAACTCTACGAGGGCATCGAAACAGTTGAAAATATCAATTGTGCATTGCACAGGACCAAACAAGGAGAAGTAAACCGTAGTGATGAACATGGCAGAAAGAGAAGATAGAGTCGCAGACGAAGCAGCCGTAGCTCCAACCAGGAACCCTAAGATGTCGAAGAATGGAATCATAAACACCAAAATAGGCGTCAAAATTGTGGTGATTGTAATTTGTAAGTTTCGATTCTTCCCACCAAGTCGATGATTGTCAATATTGGATCCAAGTTGCATCAGCCTATCATTTTTCTCAGGATCATCCAAACACATCAAATCTTGATAAAGATTGTGAAACGTGCTTTTCTGGTTCAATCCAATGTCTCTCCATTGTTTGGTACTCTCGATTGCAATGGAAGTTGTTCCCAAAGCTGTATTGAAATGAGTTTCATCACCGTTAAAATCTCCCTCCATAATAGAATCTCTAAGATCTTCGATCGTAGACATAATGTCATTCATATTATTCTTATCAAGATAGGTGAGCTTATTGATAGAAGAACTCAACATTTCCTTCATGTCAGGGTGCATTTCTTCAGGTGTCATCGAATGTAGAACTTCCACAGGACCTTGGTTGCGCAATGCTTGTGTAAGTCCATTATGATTAATAGCACCAAAGATGACAGCTTTGTGCACATCTCTCAGACATTGCTTATCATCTGGCGCACAAACTTTTTCACATGCATCCACAATCGAAAGAGTGTATTCAGCAATATCTTTCGGTGCCTTGGTTCTCATTGCCTCTTCTACATTGTTGACGATGGTTGTGTGAAGAGCTGCTCCTTCCAACGCATCTTTTGGAGTTAAAAGGGTTTCAGCATATGTCTTCGATGCAAGGAAGAATGTTGAGAAAAAAAGAGCTGTCTTCATATTTTTTTCTTCCAATCGGTTTCAAGATAAGTGAATTTGGGCAGGCAGTTGTTGTTTCATATAATAATAATCATTCTTGTGACATTTTTTTTATTTGTCACGATTCATGCTGTTACCCTACAGTTGCGAGCACTAAATAAATATAACCGCTAAATGTTTATATATATGGTGAATGAAGATATTTTCTTGTGTTTCTATCTATTAGATTTTAAATAATTTGTACAACAAATCTTTTCACCTAATTATTTATTTTTAAATGAAAACCATCACCTAAGAGATATTTACAAACACATACAACATAAACGACAGGGAGACTCGCTCAAATTATATTTTGTAATTTCTAGCTTTGTGCACCTACGTAATTACGGTGTTACTAAGAATCTTTTTCTCACATACGTGTATCTTTATCTGATTCAATCCACATCATATTTCAATTGGGAATAACTTAACCACGGTCTACGCAACGCGAGCGCAAAGAGATTAAAAAAGGTTGACCACACTTTCTAACCATCATATTCAGAAACAAAATGAACAGGTTTATAAAGCTCCAACTTTTGGTCTCTTTCATACTTGATCAAAAAGTGTGTGAAGCTTTTTCTCCAGTTCTGAGGATTTCAAAATGTTTGAATCCTTTGACAACACACAGGGCAAAGAAGGAATTATGTTCCTTTGAACCATCCGATTTTGCACTTCCAACAGGAGAATGGCCTTATTCTACAGCTGACCTTAATCGTCTTGATAACACAGATGATGCAAACTTTTATGATGCTCCTCGTTTTGTCACCCATATTGATGATCGAGCGATTGAATCATTGACCGAGTATTACAGAGAAGAAATGAAGGATCTTTTTAATGAGAAAAAATCTCCACTTGATGTTATCGATATTTGCTCTAGTTGGGTTTCTCATCTTCCTGATGATGTTTCATTCAATCGAGTCGTTGGAGTGGGAATGAATGAAGAAGAGCTGAAAGAAAATCCACAACTTACAGAATATTTGGCAAAAGACTTAAATAAGAATCCTAATCTGAGTGAATATGATGACGACTCTTTTGACATTTTATGCAATGTCGTTTCGGTGGATTATCTCACAGATCCTCTACCTCTATTTAAGGAAACTTTTAGAATCTTGCGTCCTGGTGGAAGAGCTCTTATTTCATTTTCAAACAGGTGCTTTCCAACTAAAGCAGTAGCTATGTGGCTCCAAGCAGATGATATTGGACGCATCACCATTGTTGGTTCTTACTTCCACTATTCAGCCGTATGGAGCTCAATTGATGCGTTAAATATCAAATTAGACAATGTTGAACCACCAAAGCGCCCATCTGTGAAAGAAATTATGGCAAATCCTGGTGCCGCTTTCGCATGTAAGTTTCAATAACAATCCAAGCATACGTTTTTCAGCATGATACTTTTTGCATTAATCTCATTCTTCATAAATAATTGCACTTTTTAAAATAGGGGCTTCTGCAACAACGGCAGCGGCTGGAATCAATAATGGGGATCCAATGTTTGTGGTCAGAGGTGTCAAATAAAAAATATCCTGATTGAATTATCGTTCATATTTGAATATAACTATTGTATTTGATCAAAATGTATATTCTCTTTGGTTTATAACAAATTTTAGTTCAAAAAATCAATTTGTAATCATTATATTTTACTCCATATGCTATCTAGACTGAAAACTTTTGAAACGACCTTCGATTGCTCGCTGACTTAGGTACTTAGCAAGCAATGAGGGAAATTCTGAAACTTCTTTATATGACGGAAAATAATTCACATCCACAACTAAAATTTCTTTTTCCTTCTTATTGGAAGCCTGCTTATCTATCACTAGTATATCAAAACCAAATAATTCGAGACCAAAGGCATTTCGAATGACTGAAGCTATTGGTCTTATTTCATCAGAAGTCACAATATCGAAAGGACATTGCACATTGTGATTTTGTCCTATAGAGACAGAGCTCATTTCATCTAACTTTGGATCCAGCTTTTGTTTTTTTGTCACACTATGGAAAGAATTCCCAGTTTTGAGTACATTAAAGGGCCCTCTATCCCTGATTCTATTCTCTACTCCAAAGTCGCGTTGAGTGGGGTAGGTCTTTTGTGAGTCAAATTCGACAAACGAGTATTGTTCATTTGTACATTCACCTCCTGGCAAATTAGGAAGACTTATCCTCGGAAAAACTTGCACCAAATCACCCAAAACATATACTTTATATAAAACACCATTGTGATTTGAATATTCTTGTAATAAGCAAGGAGCTTCTATATCTTTTATCCCCTTTCGACCTAACACAATTCCCATTTTATGAGACTGAGAGGTTCCTGCAGCTGTCAGCGGTTTTGCAATGAAAGGGAAAGAAAAGGGTAAAGCATCTGAGTATCGTTCAGGTTGAGACAATCGTTTTAGAAACTCAACGTCTTCAACTTCATTATTCAGAACATGAAAGCGAGGATTGCGAACTGGTATACCACTTTTAGTTGTCACTCCCTGTAGACAATATGAGAGAACATATGTCATATCAGCCCTTGACATGAGTGCTTTAATATCTGCTGGATGGTCCACAAGGCAGCAATATGGATGGTTTCTTTTATAATTATTCAATCGCTCTACACGAGCTATGGCTTGTTTCTGGCTTTCTTCGAGTGTAGGTGTTTCATGCTTCGATATTTTGTTATTATTTTTGTGATTGTGAATGTTCTGGAAAGCTTCGCGTGAGTATTTTGCTTTGGTAACGATTTGTGTGGGTTTCATAGAGACTGGCACAACATCTGAAGAAAGTTTTGATATACAAAGAATGTCTTCCGTCATTTTATGCAAAATGACATCAAACTGCCCACCATGCTGCTCCTCAAGGGGAGAGTCAAGATCAAGAGGTACAAAAGAAACTCGGATTGATTTCAAAGCGTGTTTATTTTTGGTTTTGGTAGCGTTTACTTGATAATCAGCAGTATGATGACCATCAGAGGTAATACTCCATCTCGATGAGATACTACTTCCAGCTAAATGTTGAATAGGGATATTTGCAAGGCAAAGAGAGTTGACGGGAAAAACTTTTTTGGATGATGTTGCGGTTGTGAAGGAGAAGCTAGTACTCAAAGTGATTAATGATGGAGGTGCTATATCACTATCCAAGGATACATCGTCTAAGTTTTCGTATGTGTAGCCAGATGCATTTGAACTTATTTTTCGTTTTGATTGTTGTTTTTGTCTTCCATTTTGTGCTTGTAAAATCATCAATTTTTTATGTTGTCTTTTCTTCGTAGTAGAAGGTTCTGAAATCGTCTCAATTAAACGCCCAATTCCCTTTCTTTTCCCTGAATTCGTTGTGCTTTTACTAAGCTCTTTCCTTATATCTTCATTTATGGCAGAATTTAAATGTGAAATTTCCTCATTATCTATTTCTTCAGTAGAATCATCATTTATTAAAGTAGCTGTTATAATCGTGGACAAAGCTTTCGAAGCTTCCGCCATAATTATCCCCATGGTGCTCATTTTCTTTTTCCCAAAAGCATATCCAACGAGAATAGGACGTACATTCCTCTTCGATTTCAAAAATGAATTAGTTGCTGATGTTGTGGCGATCTTAAACGAATTATTAGGTACAATTCCAATGCTATCAATATCTTCTTCTTTATTGCATCCTATCCGAATCAAGCTTTCTTCTTTATTTTTTCCAACCCTACATTCCTCCCACGAAAATTGATCATTCTCTTTCAAGGGCATGGTATATCACTCTGAATGATGAAGTTGCTGTTGAGCACAGTATTACTCGACAGCTTTGCGAGAAAGCCTTTCTCTTTGAAGCCCTAACTTTCGCCTCCTTTCTATATTGAAATTGCACAAATAATGTCCTACGTAGAAATTTCCTTTTGTTTGTTGGTCACCTGTCTTCCGATATTTCTCTTCTAATTATAAACTTCGGCTTTTTTAGATATCCAGAATACGGTATGGATTGCATATATTTTATGTAGATTCATACGAAGGGAACTATATACTCCTACTAGAGCATGTCTCTCAAAATCAGCCAGCCTCTCGATCATGAACGAAAGTTTAGATTACATTTAAATAAATATAGGCTACGTTGAGTTTCGTTTGTAGACATCTCTGTAGAAATATTATCGGTTAAACAGCAGAGAGAGAAAAATTGATTTTTAAAACATTCATGTCGGCAGGATTACTAAATATGTGTAAGAACACATATGAATCAGGAGTAGAATTGTATTTCAACACTTAAACTTACGTTGCGTTTCCAATTAATTTGTCATAGCAGTATTGGTTACGCCAAGCTGACGCTATTGCAATCAAAACAGAAATCCTATGGTTATGGTAGAGTTGATTCGAAACCATGTCAATCAATAGACCAAATGAATTGATAATAAAGAAAATGAAGATAAAATGTCGTAAAAAATAAAAGCAAATAATAAAGTTTAGATTTTCTTTTATGGATTCTCCCAAGTTTGCTTCTACTATAGTTATATTCTATAAAAAGTGTTCAAAACCTAATCCATTGATTCCTTTCTTGAGAGGGAAAGAGAAAAAATAGTAAAAACACCTATGGATCATATTTATTCAAACCAAGACAAGTATTTTGTGTTTTACTGGATTATCAAGTATTAATGAAGATAGATGAAAAAGAAGAGAATATTCAAGTTTGAAAGCACAAAATAAAGATATTGGAAATAGTAAGACAGATAACGTTTCTTCTTCGCAAGCCAATTAATGAGAGCAATATGTACTAAATTAAAGCTTTGCACCACGTTGATAATCTATGAAGTAATATACTGTTATTTTGGCGGCATGAGCGTTTATAAGCTTTAATCTTTTTTATGGTCTTCACTGACGCTTCTGCTTCTACCTCTACTTGGACTTCTACTCCTAGATGAATCTCTGCTGCGACTGCTTGATCTAGAAACGCTCCGAGAATCGTCTGAACTACTACTATCATCCCTTCTAGATGATCCTCGACGTTTCCTACTTTTACTTTTTCCGTCTTTCTTCTTTCTCCTCCTTTTAGAGCGCTCTTTGTATTCTCTCTCTGCTCTCATCATATTTTCCCTTCTCCTTTCGTCTTCGCAATCTCTTTCCATACTCGCAATCAAACACATAGGTACAGGTTTAATATGCATAAAATTGCAAAATCCGCCTCTTGAACAGGTATCTTCGTCAAAATCACGACATCTTGCCTCTCTAAAGTCCGTTACAGGAGAATACTCGACCTCCATCTTCCTCCCATCGTAAAAACGTCCATTCAAAATTTGTAAAGCGTCAGCTGCTTCCTCTTCGTCCGTAAATTTGGCATAAACGTGACCGATCATATGATCACCCAGGTTATCACATACATGCAAAGCCTCAATTCGACCAAATTTGCCTAATTCTTCGTACATGTTTTCAAAAAATTGCAGAAAATCTTCCATAGACTTCTTTGAATCTACCTTTTCCAACTCTTTGCGCTCATCATTGTTTTTTGCAGTAGATGCACGTAATTCAGCCTCTCGAATCGGATGTCGATAAATATGTTTGATTAAAATAGTGGGACTGAACGCAGGACGATGGTGCAAACGTGAACAACGGTCTGCATGTCGACATGCTCCAATTTTAAAATAAAATGGGCAGTTGACTTTGTCTTCTTCAGTCCCGTGAATACGTGCTAGATGTGCCGCTCCGCCTCGATATGATCCGCGTGAACCCATATTGTATTTGAGTTGGGATAGAGGGCCATTATTGTTTGGAGGTTGCCTTTGCGTTGTGGATGTTCCACCTGGTGGACCGTAATGCCCGTCCATTTTCAAATGCTTTTTAGTGTTACCCTGCGGCGGTTAATGAGCTTGAGAAATAATAATCGATGCTGCTTGGCTATGTACAAATACCTATGTGACATGTCGTACGAAAATAACTTGCTTAAAATTTCGAAAATACGATATTGCATCTCTTTTGAGAGGTTGAGAGAACTTAAAACGAAAGAATAAAAAATCATGTTATTTGATTCAGTCAGTGATACATTAGATAAATACAGTTGGAAAAAAAGCAAATCATCACAGATAATAAAATTTCTTTTCTCTATCATTTATTTTAGTAGCAATACTTATATTTACTTAGCTTAAAATTGATTAAATTGAAGACTGATCATTCATTATTGAACCAAAAAATATGACTTTTATTATCCAAATGCCAAATCTCTCAGTTCGTTCTTCTTTTTCTTAGCTCTACTCTTTTTTGAAACTTTTGCAGCACTATTACTGTTGTGGTTGGCCTGCTGCTTCTTTTGAGCAACTTTCTTTGCATCATTATTCATTTTTGCCATGAACTTAGTTGCAGTACCCCTTTTTACTCCTTCATTCAAAGCATCTTTCACAACAGAAGTTCCAGGTGGTAGTTTGGATTTTCCAAGAACTGCAGAAGTCTTCGTAACAGTAGATCCAGAACCCCAATTGGATTTTTGCCCGTTGCTATATTTTGGTGCTACGAGTGATGCATTTGGTTTAGTATTTTGAGAAACTGCAAGACGTCGATGCGATAGAGATGATGATGCTCCTCGAGATACTTGTGATGGCATCATTGCTGACTGTGGCATGTACCCATCTTCGATTTCTGCAGCAATTCTTATAGTTGCCAAGTATTCAAGTGCTTTGATATTTCGCCCATCTCCTTCATCAGGACAAGATTCTACCAAGACTGGTACAAAGTTCCAAAAGTCTGCATCTTTTTTTCCTTCCGGAAAACAAGTGGCACACTGATCGATATATTGCTCATAGGCCATTCTATTACTCGCAAATTGGACAGTGAATTTTTTTAGAATTTTGTAATTACTGGGACCCAATATTGATTTTAATGATGCTAGTTGTTCTTTAGGATCCATTTTCCTAGCGGGAGTCGGCGCAATTAAAACATTGCTAGCTAATGCTTGAGCAGCACTTCCGTTCAATTTGTTTTGACCAAATGCTTTTTGTCTCATCTGTTGTTTGGAAAATGCTTCCGCAGCAGCATACGTGGATGATCCCCCAAGTGAGGGGAAATCATTGGATGTTGGAGGTCGAACAGCTGCTTTTTTGAGTTGAGGATAACTACTAGTTTTTCTTTGGAGAGATGCGGTTGCAGACGAATTTTTGTTCTTGGAAATTTGTAACTTCTTAGCAAAGTTATTGGCAGCCGTATAGGTGCTATTCGAGGAAGAGCTTCCGCCAAGAGATGGAAAGTTATCGGAGGTCAACTTAGAGGCGCTATTGTTTCTTAGTGATTGTGATTGAGGACGTACTGGTGCTGAACTTGCAAATGCAGATACTGGTGCAGATCCTATAATATTGGAAAAAGCTGGAGTACGTTTTTTAGTTGCAACTGCTCTATTTCTGGTTAATCCATTCACCATTCTTTTTGGAACTGCATTTGTTGTACTTGCAAGACTTGGGAATGCATCCACTGACATGATGTTTCTACCACCATTTCGAACAACTTTTCTGCCTTCTCCTGTCCATCCAACCAATGGTTGACTACTACTAGAAGGATTATTACTTCCAAGTTCAGGAAATGCATCTGCTCCCTGGGATGAGTCATGTTGTTGGTTTCGAATAGATGCTGCATGTGCTCTCATTTCAGCAGTACGAGCTGCATGGACAGGATCCGATATTTCAGGCTCATTTTCTTGCTGCTGTTGTTGTTGCCCAGGTAAAGATTCTGGAACAAATGCTTCGCCATTCAAACCAAATTGGAAATCATCTTCAGATGGAACTTCTTGTTCTTCGTATCCTGATCCATCGAAACCTGTTCGCCGAACTCGAAATTCTAAATTAATTTTGGTTCCTCCATTTGATTGTGTATTTATACCATGGACATCTCTTTCGTGTGCCCGTAAATCAATCTCATTATCAAATACCACAAAACGAGCTGCTAAGCATGATGGATGATGACATAGGAAATGTTGCTTGTCAAAATGTATTTGAAGTTTAGTGTAATCTTTGAAGAATTGATTGTGCAATCCTTGTCTTTCACAAACATGGCATTTGTAATGTTCTTTGTTTAGATGTTCATGGAGCTTTAGTTTTGTAACGCATAGTGTGATAGAAAATGAAAATTGTAAAGAAAAGGAAATTTTTACATATTGTTTGTATTACTTTTGGAGAGAGAAGAGAAACAATTAGTTTGAATTTGTCATAAACTCACCTTTGTCAGGTCATAAAATCGTTGAGGTTTGCAAAATTCACACATTGGGTGGCCCTTGAATCCGCTTGTTTTAGGATCTCCTTTACTCATATGTTTCTTCAGTTGTTCTGGTCTGAACCTTGGAAGTTGACTCACAAAGTCTCGTTTATTGTCTACACACAAGTTACATAAAGATATGGTATGTTGTTTCCTCATGTGATCTTTCAATGCCCTCATTCCCTTTTTAGACACGAAATCACATCCTTTATATTGACAAGCCAATTGAAAGAGTGGAACAATTTTGTTTTCATGATAATCTTTTCGAAAAAACATTTTCACTTCTTCTCTAAGAATATAGTCTTGACCTAATTCATCGTCACCCCATACACCATATTCTTCATACGTTTTATAATGCCTACTTTCATCATCATCTCGAGAGCTAACGGCACTGTCCCTTTCGTCTCTATCAACTATCACTCGATCATTAGACTCTTTACAAACGGGACACTTAAGGTCTGAATTGAGATAACGTAATCTTGCATGACATGGTCCACAAACTGAGTTGTGGTTGCAAGGAACGATTCCTCTTTCAAGATGAATATCTTCGCTGCAACATATGAGACAAACTTCGTCCATTTTATGTTGCTTGGGGACTATGAAAGATAGGAAAGAAAATGGGTTCAATAATTTTGTTGGTGTGTCGATATATGTTGGTTCTGCTCTCTTCGAACTTTTATTGAATTTTTGATGAATATGCGATATTTGTGATGCGAATAGTAAGACTGGTAAACCTAATTTTCGCTTTCAAAATAAAAAAATGAGTCATGACCTCTTATACAGCTGTGCGTATGTGGACACTATAACATAATTCAATTTTTGTGGGGAACAACTTTTTGTTCTGCTGATATCCTAATAGAATATATGAATATGATGATATTAATTAGTTAGATAATTATCACGCAAAGCTTGAACGAAGAATAAAAGTGCCACAATACTTCCACGTTAGAATCGGCTAACCTAAATTAACTTTTGTCGATGACGATATACATGAATAAAACTGCTCTGCACTCTTCTTTTGCTGTTAAGATTTATTTGGAACAAAATCGTTTTTCTCAGCTTTTGCATGAACATGCTTCTATATTTATTCATGTGTGACAACAAATAAATGGAAAAGCAACAGCAGTAGATAAAAATAAAGGCATGAAGCACCCACTTAAATTCTGTACTCTTAAGGGTACACAAAATGAGAACACGTATCCCATTTAAGACAATGGAATCTTTCTACTTACACAAGAAAAAAAGCGCTCTTCACACATAAATCAGCTTCCATTCTATCATGCCCTCAAGAGTATCGTTGTGTATGATACTAACTGACTGATTGGAAGCATTGGTCGTTTGTGGTTATTAAATGCTAGGAATTGAAGTCATCGTATTCTGGGCCCAATGAATGACTTTTGTTCTCTCGAATCTGATGAAAGCGAATCATCTGCGTTTGATGACAGTTCCTTCTCCATTGAATCAGAGAGGTTAACAGATAGTGAAACAGACGAATGCATGACATTGCTGGAACATAGGAAGAAAAATCAACTACAAGAAGACAATTCTGACACTAAATCAGAGCAAAACATAGAGATTGCACCAGGGTCTAGCTATCCGAAAGAAATCATTGCTATTGATGATTCAGATAGTGAAACAGACGAATGCATGACATTGCTGGAACATAAAAAGAAGAATCAACGACAAGAAGACAATTCTGACACTAAATCAGAGAAAAATATAGAGATTTTACTAGGGTCTAGAATAGCTGTCTTTTGTTCAGATGATGAATTATTTTATGAAGGTCGGATTTCAAGTAAAGCTCACAAATACAACCATGTTTATGTTGAATATGATGATGGAGAGAAGGACTGGGTTGACCTACAAAACACGAAACATTGTCTGATTTCAGAAAAAAATGCAAATATTCCAATAGGGTCTAGAATTTCTGTATACTGGTCAGATGATGAAGTATTTTACGACGGTCGAGTTTCAGAGCAAAAGAAAAATGGACACCATGTTCATGTTGAATATGATGATGGTGACAAAGAATGGGTTAATCTACAAAGTACACAACATTACATTCTTTCAAATGATGTTAAACTTGATTGCGCTAAAAAGAAGCAAAGTTCTAAGATTTTAGACGTTAGTGTGGGTAGTCGACTTTCTATTTGGTGGCCTGCAGAGAAGGAACATTTTGATGGCACAGTCACTGATATCTCTACGGATAAGACGTCAACAAAGCCTTACCACATCGAATATGATGATGGAGATAAGGAATGGGTTGACTTACAAAAAAAGAAATATTATCTCATCTCAGAGAAAAATGGAAATGTTTTACTAGGGTCTAGAATTTCTGTATACTGGTCAGATGATGAAGTATTTTATGACGGTCGTGTTACAAAGCAAAAGAAAGATGGCAACCATGTGCATGTTGAATATGATGATTATGGCAAGGAATGGGTTAATCTACAAAGTACACAACATTACATTCTTTCAAATGATGATTATGATAAAAAGAAGCAAAGTTCTCAGATTTTAGACGTTAGTGTGGGTAGTCGACTTTCTATTTGGTGGCCTATAGAGAAGGAACATTTTGATGGCACAGTTACTGATATCTCTACGGATAAGACGTCAACAAAGCCTCACTACATCGAATATGATGATGGAGATAAGGAATGGATCAACTTGAATTGTCGAAAATTTGTTTTATTACATGATCATTAATTTCTATTAAGAAAGATGCAAACTCTCTTCTACAATTTTTGCACTTCCCAGGAAATTCTAGTTTTATACATATCTCTCAATAATTCTGCGCTTTCAAAAAAACCCGTCCTGATCACTTTTAGACGAAATCAAGAAAGATAAATTCAACTCAATTCACCAGCGTATTACCATCATTTTGGAGGATCCCGAGATAAATAATAAGCAACGATTTACCTCCATCTAAAGAAAACATTTTTTCCCGCTAGAAAGAGTGTAGAAAGAGTGTGCACCATTGTTATACAATAGAAGGGATGTTGTACTTGTAATCACGTTTTAATCATTTTCGATATCATTACGTTTTGTCAATTCAAGGGCTGAAATTTCCTTTAGCTCTCCTCCACATAACTCCATAACTAAGGAAGTAAAAATTCGAAAACATAACTTCAGCTAAACTTTACAAAAATTTGAATCACAAAAATTTTAATTGATAATATTCATTCTTACCTTCGTGCCATAGGGGTTTCGGAAGTGCAATACACTGTTTCAAAGCTAGCGATCTAGCACATGCAACTGATTGGTACTTTCCCAAACGTACTTGATGTTCAAGCTCTCCATTCGAGTATCTAATATACCACAAAAATGAATTAGTTTTGAATAATAAATGTCACACTTAATAAAAGAATGATATACATTACTCACTCTCGTGATCCCACAAAAAAGCGAAACTCCAAGGGTTTATATTTGCCTTTTAAAATCCCATCCACGGCTGCTTTAAGACCACCTTTATAGATTCCAGTTCCTTGCCCAATTTCAGCACACCCTTCCAAATCTGGTATTCCGTGAATAATTTCAGCAGGCTCTCCTTGTCCATTGGGACCACCAACATATACAGCACATTCATTTTCAAATGCTGTAAGAAATTTTACGTATTTTTCAGTTTGTGATACTTGAACTGATCCCATAACTGATGAGGAGGCTCCAAATAACAAAAGCTTAGCAAGTGGCTCATTGAGTTTGAATGCCATTGGGCGGTTCATTGTAACAGTTTTAGTTTTTGAATTGACATCGAATGTTTTCTTTAGTATCAAACACACTTCTTGCCATTTTTCCTATGATAAATAATCAAGTTTTGTGAGACCAAAATCCAATCCAATAAGGAGCGTCTTCGTTTTTCACTCACCATATTGTCATTGAATATTTCTGCTATTTCCAACCCTTCTGGAGTCAATAAATCAGCATCAACAACACCGTCTTCAGAAAGATCTTCCAATAGTTTCAATTCATTCTTCACTAAATTCGATGCTCCTTTGTACCATAACGCTGTTTTTGCAGTCAAATCTAATGCTGATTTCTTCTTTTCACTATCTTCATCTGAGCTCATTTCTTTTCGTAGCTTTCGTCCAATTGCATTCGATTTTTTTGATCTCCAAATTTCAGCTTCAATTGGTAAGCGACAAACAAGCCCACCTATTTCAGGTTCCGCTACCTCATGTGCCCAAACACCCTTTAAATACTCTTCAGCTAATTTCTCGTTTTGATTTTGAAGAAGCTCCTCATTTCTCTTAGAAACAGACTTTGGGCGTTTACTGGTATTCGTGGTTTCGAGTTTATCTTTTTTTGACGATGTGGGAACTTCATCAGAAGCAGCTTTCATTTCTTCTGGCGTTTTTATACCAGTTTCAGCTAAATTCATTCGAAATGCTCTCCAGTCACCTAGCTCAATGTCGTCATCGTAATCATCATCGTTGTCATCATTATCATCATCGTCATCACCATCGTCTGCCAGGCCCATGAAAAGAGAAAATGGTCTCCCATGTATCCTCGGCAATGTAGAATGCAACGAAAATAAAGTTTTGTGGAGCTGTCGTTCAGGAGTTGAAACCGAAAATGCCTCTCCATCTTGAATGTAGCAAAATAGAAGAGAGGTTAACGCAATTCGATCAAAGAAGACCATTATCGATGCACGATGCCTTTAAGTGTTCTCTGAATAATTCAACAGTTTGTGTTGTGCGGTAAGCTCCTTTTGTGATGAGTAAGGTAAAAGATCTAAAATGTGCCAATGAAGTACGTACCTATCCTCGGTACATTCTGATTTCTTTTTCTCACTGGTTTTGGACGTCATACAGGAGCTATTCTCATTGATAAAAACCCAACTTTACAAAGAAAAAAAAACAGAAAGAACATTTGTGTTACATCATTTGCACATAATCAAGCTCAAATTATGAAAAAGAATGATTATATATATATATAAGTTTATGAACCAAGGCATTACGAAAAAAATGAGACATACTTCGGATTTGGTCGTATTCATATCACCTAGTTTATCTGAAATCAAATTATTATTTTATATGATCTTTATACAATTTGACTGTCTAAAGAAAATTGTTATAGGAGATTTCAATTTATATTTACATGATTCAAAATGAAAAATAATGTCTCAAACACTTTCTTCATTGTTCCAATTAAAGTCATCATCATTTCCTTTCGTGCTTCCTTCGTCTTTTGTCTGTGATGGCATAACATCCGACCTTTTCATCATTTCAAGAGTTGAAATCTCTTTCAGTTGCCCACCGCAAAGCTCTAGCACTAATCATTATGAGATTCAAAAATGTTAGCTCCATTTACCACAAAAATATTTTGTTATTTTGTTGGAAAGGATTCAAACAAAAAGTTTAAACTTACCTTCGTGCCATAATGGTTTCGGTAATGACACACATTGTTTGAGCGCCAAAGACCTTGCACATGCAACAGGTTGAAATTTTCCCTGGATGACTTTGCGTTCTAGTTCCCCATCCTCATAAAGATCATTCCCTACAAAAAAGCGAAATTCTTCGGCCTTATAAGTTCCTTTCATAACACCCGTAATTGCTGCCTCAATACCTCCCTTATAAATACCGATACCTGGAGCAATCTCTCTAGACCCCTCCAAATGAGGAATGCCATGAAGAATTTCAGCAGGTTCACCCTGATTTTCCGGTCCACCAATGTAGACATAACATTTTGATTCAAATGCAATCAAGAAACGGACAAGTAGCTCAGTTTGGGGAAGAGTGAGTGATCCATTTGCCCCAGCAGATCCGTAGAGAAGTAGTTGACCCATCGATTCGGTAAGCCGAGAGGACATTGGGCGATTTATCGTAAGACTTGTCGTTGTGCTAGTTTCTCTATCCCGTGAAAGAATAAGATTTACTTCTTGCCATTTTTCCTATTGCAATCATTTTGGGAAATCATTTCTTTTGAGAATATTCCATAGCTAATAATAACATAAAAAAAACCTAACCATACTCACCTGATTGTCCAAATACATGTTAAGAAATTCGATTGAATCTTCCGGTAATTTCCCTGAATCAATGCGTCCATTCACTGCTTGGTCAGTTACTTTCTTTAATTCCTGCGAGACTAAAAGCTGTGCTCGCTTATACCAATGAATTGTTTGCGCTGCAAGAGGGGAAAAAGACAGAGAGTGCAAACTTGTAGATCTGTCGAAACTATCATTTCCATAGGAAGATTTTGATACACTATCATCAATATCTAAATTGTTCTGTAATCTCTCTTTCAATTTTTTCCCAACTGCATTCCGATCTAACATATGATGTATTTCAGCTTCGAGAGGAAGTCTACAAACTAGACTACCAACTTCTGGGGTAGGTGTTGAATGAGCCCATACCCCTGATAGATACTCGTCAGCGAGTTTTTTGTTTTGTACTTTTAAAATATTCTCATTTTCTTTCGATACAGATTTAGGTTTCATGGCATTGTTTTGTTTCATATCAGATGGTAAGTTGTCGGATCTAGAAGGCATTTCTGTCGGCAAAGTGCCTCTAGGTTTGGTAGGTAATCCACTTTCTGCAAGATTCATTCGAAAAGTCCTCCAATCTCCTAAATTAGATGGATTAATTTCTTCCTCATTATCATAATCATTATCGAAGGTATCATCTGATTGCATAAATTTAGGCCCTTTTTGTGGAGATGGTAAAATAGGCTGCAGTTTTCGCACATTGTATCTCTGAGAACTACAAAAGGACCATGATGAAACTGTCCCTGATATAAAACCTTGGCATTCATGAAATCCGAATGCTGTCACAATAAAAACGACTGATGTAGACGCTACCGAAACTTTAGGAAATATCATAACTTTTATTCTATCTCTTTCCTGAACTTGATTTTGTTATCTTTGGATTTGTTTTTTTGATGCAAGTCACTGAGAAATGCACTCTACCGAAAAGAAATGTTTTATGATACGAATTTTGAATCCTGAGACATAACACCCCCGCCAAAAGAGAATTATGTGTTGTCGATCTGTCATATTGACACTTCTACATACGATGGAAAGATAACGTGACAGAAGCATTTCAACAATTCTTCTTCCAATGACTAGGATAAGATAAACATGTAGAATCCCATATATATCAAGGCATGTATGTACGACCAGAAATTTACGTCACTCAACTGATCCTTGCAGAAGTGAAAAAATACTGCACAAAACCATCGGAACGCATTGGAGCTTATCTAAATAAAATGAAATGAATTCCGAATATACGAAGTATCTTTTAATGAACTGAATGCATAGAATTTGGTATGACAGATACATACACCGTTGTTTCGAGCACATTTTATTCTGCCGAATAAATATTAGAATACGTCATGCACCCAAAAATGGTGTTGCACAGATGTTTTTCTTCCAACCTTGGTTCATTCATGTCGTCACGGCAAATGAAAACTTAACCTCTCTTACATTGAAATGAATTAGATTTCGTGTCTTCGTTTACAAAAAGGAATGCCTTTGATAAATATTAAAAAAAAGAATCAACGATGATTGTTTTGTAGATTTGTTACACAAATGTCAGTTCATCGGCTTTTGAGATAAACTATAAAGTAGTACCTATTCGAATACCTACAAATCTCATGATGACATATCGAAATGATTTTTACAGTTTACTTTTATGACAGACTATAGAAACTGCAAAAAAATTCAAAGGAAAATTTTCCATACCCATGCTAAAATGATCAAAATGAGGAAATAGCAAAGTGGCTAGAAAAGATAAATTCACAGTCTCTTTTCATTTAACACCACGCACGTTGTAAAGATAGTACAGTTACAGTACGTTTTTTTATAAAATTTCTCACTCGAAGTGATACATCGCATGCCAGAAGGAATTGAAGAGTCCTTCTCTAGTGGTCATTCGTCACCTTTACTAATCCATCAATATGAATCAATCTACATTGATGACACTCATTCTTCTCGTCTATGTTTCTGACAATCGATTGCGGGCGTTTTCCGCTAGTAGGCCACTTTTTAAAATACATTTGCAGTCCATTATTAGATCGAAAAGTGAGAGCTCAATGTCATCCTCGTTGTCCTTGGGCGAATATACAGTGACTCTACCAAAGCCATTGGGTATAATATTAGAAGAACGTGATTCTGACAAGGATGGTGTGCAAGTAAGCTCGTTAGCACCTGGAGGAGCAGCAGATCAGCAAGGTTCAATAGTCCCAGGTGATGTACTAGTCCAAATAAATGAAAACAGCGTGCAAAACTCTGATTTTGATTCTATTATGGATCTCTTGATAGATGCAACTTCTCCTGTACCACTGATCATGAGTGACGGATTGGGAACTATGGACATTGCTCCTAACTTGGCTAAACGAATGGAAACCTCAGATTTATTTCTGGTGGATAAGGTTGTCAGAATGGCTGCGCGAACCATACGTCAGATGGAAAATAGTCAACTTGGTTTCTTGAGAAGCGTAGAAGTTATAATTGGAGCAGGAGTAAGCAAAGATGCGAAGTCAGGTAGAAAGCGGTGCATGGTACGTTTTTTTGCCATTTTTTCGACGGATACTGTAAGTACCTTTAGCTGTAGTGTAGCGGCAACTGGCGTGGAGATAGAAGATAAGAATGATGATAGCGTTGAGATTATTTCGCTATCATGCGCCAAAGATGAGGGATGGGGGCAAACAGTTGATTTAATTGTAGAAAAGAAAGAGTAATTAAGATTTGAAATGAATGGAGAATCCTTGTTATTTTTTTGTTTAAACAATCAATTTCCAGCCACCTTGATGTGCTCTTTCCTATGTGTTTTTGACAAATCTAGTAAACACCTATCAGTGCTTTATGATTCAATACTATGATTTCTAATATAAATGAAATGGATGTAAGAATGAGAAATAACCAAAAAATAAAAAATGTAGAGAGGTTTATAGCCTTCATATTATCGGCAAGAAATTATCTTGATCTCATTCACTCTTCATTTCTTCCCAAGAATCTAGTACACAGATTGTGAAGAAAATATCTCCATGTGCTCAAAGAATATTACCCACATTGTATTCGTAAAGTGGGTTTGACTTAAAAGCTAGACCGAAGCAGCGCATGTAGTAGGAGCACGTTTCTTCTCTACGCGCATCAATCTAGCGTCGTATCTGTGACGATACTTTACGCCATATTTTCAGCTATCTGTGATAATCACGTAGCTACAAACACAACCCTTTTTCCAAGGCGAAAAAAGGCACATCTCACTTTTTCCAAATTGCTTGA